>Ga0214544_1003443_pt1 | contig 32700 bp, 9 predicted proteins | sample CNSS3metaG_FD_160074 | JGI IMG/M metagenome (GOLD analysis project Ga0214544, IMG submission 160074) | Root nodule microbial communities from cowpea collected in UCLA plant growth center, Los Angeles, California, USA - CNSS3 | ecosystem: Host-associated > Plants > Roots > Nodule | place: USA...
TGTATATATGTGATTTTATCTGCTAAGCTCACCCTATCTACGTGTGTGTGGCGATGATCGTGTACGCGGTACACGGGAGCAGATGTTGGTGATGCAGGTGGCTCTGGTGCAGCTTAGTCGCGGAGAGGGGATTGACTTGGGGAACTTTTACTTGTATTGCTTTGTTTTGGAAACTTTTGTAAACCCGGATGGGTGACTTGATAACATTGTGGTTTTAATTATGTAATGGACGTTCTAAAATTTATCTGCTCATTTAATAAAGTTTTAAATTTTCCCGCATTTTGGGAAAATGAGGTATTATTAATCGCGCTGTCTTATTTATTCCATTTAATTATTTATAAATCCGTAATATCCTGACGGGATGTTACAAGGACCCTATAGAGGAACAGGCTGACAACAATTTGCTATGTAAGGGAAGGTATGAATGGGTAGATCCATTAGTTAGAGGGTAATTTTCATTGTATAGGTGGTCTAGGATATTGAATTTGAGGCTGCAAAGTATTACATTTTTTAGAGGGGTGCGTCATCAAACATAGTATCGTTAGAGAGGTTGAGTACCGTGGAAAACATTTGCCATGGTCAAGAGTAGTACACTGAGTAGTTTTTCTATATGTATATGTGCCACTTCGTTCAATTGCATGTGAGGTTACCCTTTGATGAGTTCACATGGATGTTCTCTATCTTTTAAATGTTGCGCTTGCACAACTGCACCCAAAAATATTAGGATTGCCTTCAGGTGTTTAGGTTGCTTTGTCAATCATTATATCTACGTCCAAATGAGTGTTTCTTAATTTTTTATAGTCTTCTAAATTTTTATATAATCATATTTTTTAAGTTTGATGTGTTTATTTAATAAAATATTTTTTTAAATATTTTATATGTTAAAATATTCTTTTATAACTTTTCATTAATATTTTTTTAAAATCTTTATGTAAAAATTTTTAACTAATTTTTATTATTAAATTTATATGTGATTCTTAATTATTACTAAAATATGATTATATAAAATTGTTTAACATAATAATAGCAATAAAATCACATCAAATTTAATAACAAAACTTATTTGAAATAAAATACATAAAAACTAAAAATATTTAAAAAAATTAGTGATCAAATTATTTAAAAAATAGTTTTAAAATAAACAAAAAATTAGAAAAAATTTAATGTTATTAAAATAAATATCTTAAAAATAAAAAATATACATATAAAATTTCAGGAAATTTTAAATTATTTTTTAAGAATTTGGTTTCCAATTTCATTAATCTTTCAATAAAAATGAAATGTTAGTTATACATGATCTATCTAATATATTTAACTAGAATATGGCATCAGTTGATGTAACAAAAAGTTGGAAGTTTCACTTTCTGAAAGACAAGATAAGGTAATCAATGAATTTAAAACCAAAGTTGCCAACATGTGTAATGATTTCTTCTCAACATCATTAACTTTGAAGTCATCAACCCAAAGCATGACTTCAGTACAATTATTTTTAGACATCAGTTCAATTATATTTAGACAGAAATAGCCAAGCCATGGCACGACTTCAATGTAAATTGATTTTAGGTTGAAGTCACAAACACCAAACATGACTTCAGTGTAACTAATATTTAGACAGAAGTTGTTAACTAGTGGTAGAACTTCAGTTCAACAAACTTTTTAACCTTATGACGACTTCAGTTTGATTTGCGTGTGATTAATTAAACTTAATCTTCACACAAATCACCTTTCATCAGTACGACTTCAACATTTTTAAAGAAGTCGTGCTCTCCTTCCACAACCTATTATTTTTGCGTCCTTCTATTTTAATAGTTTAATAACTGAAAATATTTAAATAAATTAAAATATATATTCGAGCAAAATTTAAGTATCCTAAATCGGGGAATAAATAAAGAATCAATAATCTGATTCAAAGTTAACAAGCTAGAAAATTCAAATATCTTAGTCTTGGCTCTTTTTTTTTTCTACATATAAGCATTTCGGTTACAAAATCTATATCTTCAAGATTGGAAGATAATGTTTTATTCACAAATCCTATGCTTACGGGACATGCATATAATACAATATAAATCATACAAAGATAATATAAACGACTTCATAATTTCCTCAAATCTTGGTTAGAAATCTTGAATCCCATTTTAATCAACATCAATCAAAGATTTCTGCCCCCATAGACATGTAAGTTGATCTCTGGCCCAATAAATAATTCGGTGTTGAGTTGTTGGTCCCTAGCCTAATAAACAAATTGGTTGATCTCTTGCCCAATAGACCATTCAATCTTGGGATGTTGGTCTCTGGCCCATCAAATAAGAGTGGGATGATAGGTTAGACTTTTGACACACTAATGTACTTTTTTTATTCCTATTTGACCAAATCCTAGACAATACACAACCGTCCAACCTTGAGCCTCCCTAAGGTAGAAAGGTTGCTAAAACCCGTCCATCCACTTCGAGATTCTTCTACTCGAACCTAACTCATTATTGTTGTAAGACCAGGAAAAATAATTATTATTTCAAAGGTGGTAATTTGACGTGAGACAATGCTAAATTAATAAACAAACAATTATAAAGAATTGAATTGTAGCATAGTTGGTTAGAGCCTTGTCATGGGTTAGTGGTCAGGGATTTAATTCTAAATGTGTGCATTTGGACCCTTTATATTTAAATATTGTTTTTATAATTATTTTTGAAGTGATTATGTGTGTCTTTGTTGTACCTTATATTTATTAATTATTGATAATTTATTCTGGCATGTTTATAATTTATTTTCTAAATGTATTCATTGTGTGTACATTATAGTAATGGTTGTTATGTGTATGGTTGATGTATTGAGTGGTCTTGTTGCAGAAATTTCAAGTAAGGGGTACCGAGTCTTGTTCTCATTATTTTTGTGGTCATGCATTGAGTTTTATGTGTTTTGAAATATGGAATTGTAAGGGCAGCAAAGTTTTCATGTTTTTTGTATGGATGGAAATTTTGTGGTTTGATAGTGGGTTAAAATGTTAAATTTAATTTTTTTTTACAGATGAATTAATGCGAGGTTTAGTGATATTTGATATTCATTTGGTTATTGTGTCAATTTATCTGAGATTAGACCAATGGATGTAAATGGATTTTTTTTTCTTTGGAGTGTTAATTAGTGTTGAAGATGGGTATGATTTGATAATTGGTTCTTGGATTTATCTATTTAAATCTTTGAGAAGTGTAGAGCATTTGGAGGTAACTTGATTGGAATATATATTCTTTCTAAAAGGATTTGATGGGCTGAATTTATCGTTAGAAAGGTAGAGGAGAAAGGTTTGTATGGGATAAAATTGTTTTAACTTTTGGCATATGGAAAATTCTTTGGTAATTTGAAGGTTTGGTGATATGGACTCATTGGGTTTTTTTTTTCTGTTCTTGAGCACATGGGAAATTCATGGTGTAACAACAATTGGGGATGTATCCTTGTTATGATGAACATTATGGTTTCATGTTGGAGTTGGCATGGTGGGTTAAATTTGGGTTTTGGATAAAAGTTTATGGAGTGAATATGGTTCCAATGTGTACAATTTATTTTGGATATTTGGTGTAGTAAAATTTTCTAGGGTTAATAAGAATTAATGAGGTTGTGTCAATGATTGGTTGAATGTTAGTGCTTGCTTGAATTGGTGATGTTGTAACTTTTGGTAGAAAGGTAAGGAATAGAGTACTGTGAAGTTTTATGCATGGTGATTGAACTTTTGGTAATTCTTTTTGTTCAAGTGCTTTTGAAAAGACTAAAACATGTGGTTTACGTTATTTTTTGTATTTTGGACATGTGTTAGCACAACATAGGGCGCTAAGAGTTGGTCCTTAGCACTGAGCGGTGTGCTTTACGAGGCGTTGGGCACTAAGCGTTGGGTTTCTAGCGGCGAGAGATAGATTTTACAAGCAAATGGCGCTGAGCATTTTTGTTTGGTTTTACTATTGTGCTTGGTTTGAATGATATTGTAGGTACATAGGCGGTAGTACATGCATATTATGGATGATGCAATATTTTGTGATGAATGTATGACATGATATGATGATGATATTGGGTTACTCACATGGTGATGTTATTATGTGCATATATATGTAACATGATATGATGTAATTGCATGATGAGTTGAGGTATGTTTGACCTTGTGACAAGATAAGGTATGATATACTTGTGTGTACCTATGTGATGGAACAATATGGATTCTCTGATAATTATAAAGCCAAAATGGTTCTTTTACCTAGAGGGCTTTGTTGGGTCAGGGTTACATGGTTTCTTTCAGCCATAAGGCTTTGTCATGAGCTTAGCAAGAATGCTCTTACCCAAGGCTTTGTCGAGTGAGTAGAGTTATTTCTTGTAAGTCAATGGAAAGTAGGGGAAAGACCCTTTCCAAGAGGTGTTGTTGCATAGGAAAGGTAGATCGGTTGGTTATGAGAGAATGTCATACCGTTTGATATTACTTTGTGGTTATATGTTGATGTTTACATGTTGTGGTTTGGAGAACAAGCACAACTGGTGGCATCTCTCAGTCATTGAGGGGTGTTAAAGCTCAGGTTTGGGGTTCGATCCTCCCTGGGAACAACCCACCTGCTAGTTGGTGCTAGAGGTGATGGGTTGGGGTGTATTGGGCTGCGGACCTAACACAACCGGTTTGAGGGTGGCAGGTGGGATGCCTGGTAAGCCCAAGAGGATCCGGGGGTGTTACATTTACTACTTTCAAAATAGATTCATCATCGATTATCTAAAGATTATTGTTAAATTAATTATTGTTGTAGATTTACAAATCAATCAATGTAAAGTCTCAATTCATTTGTTGGTGTTCTCACTTTTAATCAACGTACAAACTCAATTAAAAGTGAGAACTTTTAGATTATCCACAGTAAATTCAACCAAAGTAAAGTCTCCATTAAATTTTACTATGCCTAATCATGTTTATTCCTTTGTTTCCTCACCAAATAGAAAAAAACTTTTAATCAGAGTAAAGTCTTGACTAATTTTAGTTAAGGTGATTACCTTTAATCAAAGTAAAGTCTCAATTATTGGTAAAAACTTATTTAATCACATGAAAGTTTCTAATAAAATCAAAGTAAAGTCTCAATTGAATTTAAAAATCCTTCAACTCATATGATTGCATTCATGTAGATTTAAAATCATTATTTTCTATTCGATTAAGAAGCAAATGACATAAATAAATGAAAACCACACCAATAATCAAAAGAACAAAGAATTTTTTTTAATTTAACCTCAGAATCCATAATGAAATTATAGTGGAACCAACCTTAAGAGCTTAGTCCTCCATGGATTGGATGGAATACATGATAAATGATGAATGAGAGAAAAAATATAAAGATGGAAAAACAAGAGATGTGGTGGATAATAGCTACCAAAACCAGAGAGTTGCTAAGTGTCTTCTTATGCTCCCTTAGGTCTCTTTATATAGGTCTTGATTGGACTTGAACTTTATTTTTTCTGTTGCTGAAATCTTTCATCTTTTGATATAATATCTTTCAAATAATTAATAGATTTTATCAGTTTCTAAAAATATTTGAAAGATTTTCTCTATTGATAATTTGAGGTATAATAAAGATAATTAATTAAAAATATTTAATTCATTATTTAGAAACTTAATTTCTTTCTAATTTCCAATTCTGCCCCTCTTGTTTGACCATTTTTGCAATATTAAACAAATTTGTACCAAAATTGATTGCTTGACCAACTTTGACCAGTTTTGATTGTCCATTGATAGGCTAACACGTGGCATCTCCTCTTTCTCTCTTTCTCTCTCTCTCTCTCTCTCTCTCTCTCTCTCTATATATATATATATATATATATATATATATATATATATATATATATATATCTTCTTTGTTAGGTTTTCCACCTCCATCATGGTTTTTGTGTTCATGTTTTTTCCAAGTGTGTTGAAGGTGCAAATTTGATGGTGGTTGGTGACGAGGATACAATGAATCTACCTTTTGCTCTCCATCTTCCCAAAAGTACCACAAAAATACTAAAAAGACTCCCAACACTTTATTTCATTCAAAAAAGAGTTTTTTCACGAGGTCAACATTCTATAAAATAACATGTTTGTTGTTATATTATTATACTTTTTCCTTATTTCCTTTTACCTTCTAAATCAATTATATTTTTTCCTTGTTTCCTTTTATCTTTTAAATCAAACTCAGTATGACAAAAGGGCTAGTACGTCAATTTAAATCGACACCTCAATTCGGTTGAGGGTTGCATTGCTAGTTTAAATTGATACCTAATCTCAACTTATAGCTGGTACGCTAGTTTAAATCAACAACTTAACTAGGCTGAGGGCTGGTGTGTTAGTTTAAATTGATACCTCAACTTAGTTGAGACTTGGTATGACAATTTAAATCGACACCTCAACTTGGTTGGTGCACCAGTTTAAATTAACACATGACTCATCTAACATGTGGTACGTAGGTTTAAATGACACCTCAGCATGGTTGAGGGCTAGTACGCTAGCTTTCATTGACACCTCAACACAATTGAGAGCTTGTACGCCAGTTTAAATTTACACCTTATCACGGCTAAAGGTCGATATGCTAGTTAAATCGACACCTCAACTCGGTTGAGGGTTGGTTCACTAGTTTAGAGTAAAACCTCTACATGATTTAGGGATTGTATAACTCTTCAGGCCTAAATTAGCATTTTAGCTTCAATCATCTAAATAATGGTCGAGAAGTAGTTCATCAAACCAGTTGATATAAGTTTCTGCCACAATTGGATATCAAAAAACACAGTATGAACAGACTCACATAAACAAAACCAGAATTGAAACAAGAGAAAGGTGACTTATTTGGTTAAAGCATTTTTGTGCGAATGGAAGAATGAAAGACATGAGTTGATGGTGCTAGAGATGGAGTGTTACCATGCCACTTGTAGATGGTCTAAGATGAGTAAGGGGAAAAAGTCGCCACTTGAAGGTCACACCCAAGATGAAACTTGTGATCAAGAGAGAACAATGCACTTTCAAGTTCTGTAGAGTTTCTTTTCTTATTAATCCAAATCTGGAAATGATACAAGCAAAGCCTCCTATTTATAGAAAGAGAGGTTGCTACTAATTACTCACCAATGACATTTATAAATAGGATTAGGGAAATAGTATATGACAAACTATTACTAATGGAAATAGTATATGATAATTTATTCCTAATGCAACATACACGATAAGCCAAAGTTAAACGTGTTGTCGAAGTTTTAACTCCCTCAAGTTCTCACATTATAGTCCTTGATGCTTCTCAAGTTATGACTGAATATTCTTACTTTGTTTTTGTGGGCGGAAACTCCTCACCATTGGGCGACCTATATTTGCAAAACACATTGGCACAAATAGCCTGGATGATTTGGTGCTTGAAGATTTGATGAAGGTACTCTCTCTCTTTCGTGATCATACAGTGTGCAACTGTTGAAGATTGATCTTAGAACATTCTTGAAGTATTTTGCTTTTGTGTTTGAAGATTGGAGAAGGTGGTTTTGGTAGGCAAGGTTGTGCTACCACTAAGGTTTGATCTTTCTCAATCTTTTAGGTTGTGCATGGTGGTTTTCCAGGTCTGCAAGAGGTGTCTTGTTGTGCTGGTTTGATTCTTGTGTGATTGAAGAGTCATTGTGTGGTGTTCTTGCATATTTTGAAAGTGTAATGTTGTGAAATTTGTAAATCTTTTGAAATAGTGCAAAGTAAGCCTCGGGTTGCCTTGACTAACTGGATATAACTCAGGTTTGAGTGAACTAGTATAAAAATCTTGTGCATTTCTCTTCTCTCTAACCATTCTCACTTGTATTATATTTTAAAGTTTAAAGAATTTTGATTTGAATAATCTTTTTGACATTCTCGTGTGATTTGGCATTATCTATAACATTGCTCATGTTTGTCTAAGTCATTTGAACCTATCTTGATTGATCTTTCATATTGTTCCTGACCTAAATGAAAAATTCGCATTTCTGCATTTTTCTCAGTTTTTCAATCGACTGTTTTTGTGATTTAATCTATTGATACTATCAGTACTATATTTGTTTAATGAAATCAATTGGCTATCTCTATTTTTAATCGATTGGTGGTTGATTTGATTCAATTGAAAACTATTTTAGGCTTTTTAAAGTCACCATATTTTTTAACTAGTCAATTCAACCCCCCTTCTTGGTATTTCAACCATTTCAATACTTACAAAACAAAGATGCTTTGCTGCATGCTCCTTGTCACCCTTCTCAAATCCATAGTCAAGGCCTCATCATTTATCCAAGATGCTTCGCGCATAATAGGTTAGACAAAGATGAAGTGTAAATACAACAACACAAGGGGCATATCATACAGAAATAAAGTTTAAAAGGTGCATTAGGTCGGATAAAGAGTGACACATGGTAAAGTGTTTCATTAGGGCAAACAGAGACCGACATATACTAAAATATTTCAAAGCAAAGTTTAAATACATAAAGAAAAGAAATTGTTTGGAATTACATCATCACCAAGAAAATTTCTCAATCCTTTACAAATCTCCCATCCACGATAGACTTACTAAGATCAACAATTGAGATGTCTGTGCCAGGGCATAAGACACACACTTGCTCCAAGGCTAATTCAAATCCATGTCCATACGAGGAAGATATTTAATTCTTTAAGTTTTCTTCTATCTCCAACCAAGTTTTCTCTTTGGTTTCAAAGGAATACCAACGATCTTCCAGTTGCTTTCCTTTGGCTTTTAGATCAAGGATTTCATTGTCTATCTCCTTCAACTGCTAGCAAATGTAACTTCTTTTCAAGATGCCATGTGTAAATTATAAATCGCCAAACAAAATATTTTGATACCATCCTAACAAATAAGAAAATTTCAAAACTCTATTTCTTAAACATTTGTCAAAGTTCATTCAAATAAAAACCTTACAAAATATCCAAAACAACCATAAAGGTTTCCATCACAAGTGTTTAAACTTAACAATTTTCAAAGAAAATGTCATTCTAAAAGAAACAAAAAGACTTTTCAAAAGCTTTCCAAAACCTCCCAAAGTTTTCCCAACACGTCTCCTCACACATATGCATCATCAACAACATCTGCATCAACATCTGCTCCCTTATAATAGAAGTTATACAATAATCACATGTGGAAATCACAACCACCAACATGCAACTAACAAAAAAAAAAAACATCACATAACAATATAATGCTAACATAGAACTCACCTAGGATGATCACATATTTTCATAACACAACCAATTCATATTACCACCAAGTAATATCACACAGTATGACATTCACTCATAACCAATCATTTACCTTCCATGTGCACCAACACCTCCTAGAAAGGGCATTTTCCCTGCTTTCCATTGGACTTACAAGCAACAACTCTACCTACTCACAAAGCCTTAGGTAAAAGCACTCTTGCTAAGCTCATGACAAAGCCATATGTCTGTAAGAAAATATTTTACTCGACTAACCAAAGCCCTTTAGGTAAAAGAACCATTCTGGCTTTACGATTACAAGAGAATCCATATAACATCACCACATACATACATACATACATATATGCTTATACATCATCACATAATCAACCAACCTCAACTCATCATAAAATGACTTAGCACATCACTTCATACATGCACCATCACCACAAAACCTAAAATCACATGCAAAACAAACCAAACACACAAAGCAAGCAACCTGCTACTCAAAACACGCAAAACATGCATTAACACAAAAAACCCAGTTACCAAGTGACATTAATCGCCCAACGACTACATTGGCTCACTTTTTTTTTCAACGAGCATGCCAGTCACCTAACGACCCTTGTGGCTTTTAAAACAGACTCGTCCAACAACCAACCCTTTTGCCAACGACCAAACACTTATAGAAATACGAAAAAACAGAAGTTTATGGCAAATGAAAACCTATTTTTAAGAACTCTCAAGCATACAAACTTGAACTACAAACTTCAACATTTTTCATAATTTAACTGCACTTAACCCTGCATAAAATTCCAATTATTACCTTTTCATTGCACCATTTTAAGGACAACACAAATCCCTACACATAATTCATTCATCTAAGTAAACTAATCTAAACACAAACAAACTCGCACATGTTAACGAATAATTATGCACCCACTCAACCATGGCACTTTGTATAACGCACTCAATGCTCAAAATTATGCAACCATAATTCAACACTAAAACTCTACACTTACTTTTGAACCAAAATTAATAAAACATCAATTTTCCCAAGAGATTAACAACCTGGTAACACTTTTCATGCCATTAAAATATTATCATATTTACCATTGATATATAACCATAAAGTCATTCGCTGTTGAGCACACATATGAATTCAGTATTAAAGAAAACTCAATTGCCTAATTAAACCATTCAATCCCAAATGGTTCTTCCACCCATACTTGCCTATTTTTCTTAGTTTTTCCATTCTAAAAACTTTGTTTTAGTTTAAATAAATCTGTGTTTTCTTTAATAAATTAGTTTTTGTTAGTTGTTTAGAAAAATATACTTTTCAGAAAAATATGGAAAAAAGTGTTGGTTTTAATACTTTTTTGATGTACTTAGTTTTGTTCTTTTTAGAAATCCCTTTTTAATAAAATAAGTTGATAGGAAGCCTTTCTTTTTGTTGAATTGAATTTTGAACCCTTGACTCAATTTTCACTTATTACAAATCAACCTTTCATTAAAACGTGTGATGGAGCTCCAACGTGTGGTGGTTGGTAGAAACTCCATAGGCAGCGAAAATGGAATGGAGACAAGTGTTTAAGGCTCTTGTAGAAATGAAATTTGGAGTGGTGAAAGGAGAACTAGACTAGAATCTAGACTAGTGGAAGGTGGCTAGAGGAAATGTTGTAAACCTTTAGCTTAGGTGCTCTAAAGAATAATGGAAGAGTTGAGTGATCTCAAGACAAGCATTCTATTAGAAATTTCAAGAGTAAACTCTACAAAGTGCAATAGGACTCTCTTTTATAGAAGAGAAGGTCACTAATGAACATGCACATGAAATGCGTTTAGAAATGAAATGCAAGTCTTGGAGAAGAAGTCTCTCTCTCGGCCCTTAGATACTCATGATGGCTTGGATGTGTGACAAGTGGAAAGGCACTCCTTTGCAAGCTAAAGTCGTACCTCCCTTGTGGTAAATGGGGTTTCTCGGCCAAGACTCCTTATTGGGCTTGGATTAGCCCAATTAAAATCCAATGAACAAGTTTATTTAGCCTACTATTTATGAAAGCAAGGCCTAAATAGTGGGCCCAATTTAAAAGGCTATTCTAATAATAAATCATGCAATCTCTTCATATTTTCACATCTTCCTAGGCCCATGAAAAGAGTAATTGAAGCCCATGAGAAGTGTGGCTATTTTGAGGAAAGCCCTTGGATCTTCTTTAGAATGCTCATTGTTATTTGGCCTTTTATTAGACTTTGGGCTTAAGATGCATGTGGGCCATGGGTTGGGCCTTGAGCATGATGTGGGCCTAAAGGGTCTTCATCATCATGGCTAGTCCATTTTGATCCATCATGAAGGGGAGCCCTAATGCTGCAAACCTTGATCCACAAAAACCAAATCCTGATCTGTGGAAGAGATACAATGTTGATGCATGATGGAGGGAGAAGATTTAGAGAACACAAGGATTAGATGGAGGTGTGGCATGATGAACTAATGAAGGAGAAGATCTAGCCAGATCAAGGGCGCAATGAGTACAAAGTTCCCTCAGGTTCGAATTCAGGTTGAGAAGAAAAAGGGTTAGGTCGAGTGTGGGTTCTAGTTTTTCCCTTGTATATATGTGATAACTAGAGTGTTGTAGTGGGGATTTTTCAATTTTCTAGAGGGAGCTAGGTTTTGAGTTTTCTAGTGTTAGAGAGAGTCTTTGTATACAGGGTTTCTCACATTATGATGAGCACAAAGTTGCTGACGGGTTTGAGTCTCCTCCAGTGTGCAAGGTAGCTCTACTTGGTTCAACCACTTGTCGGGACTGTTCTGAGTGAAATTCCTTGCACCACTCTGATGAAGGCTTGACAACACAAGATGCCAAGGAAGCTTTCCCAAGAAAGATCAAAAGGAGCAAGTCTAGAGGGAAGACTTCTAGTCCTTCATCTTTATCTTTGTTTTTCATTTCATTATTGTGATTTCCCTTAATTGACTTAGTTGACTTAACCTTAGTTGACTTGTTGACCTTTGACTAGGTTTGACTTGCTGACTAAAGTTGACTTGACTTAATCCAACATGTTAATACATGTTTATGTGTTTTGTAGGTTTAATTAGGATAAGAAAGCATGGGATATGTGGCGCAACCTAAGTGGATTAGGGAGATGATGTGGAACTTAGGTGGAGGAGAGAGGAAAATATAAAGTAAAAAGCATAAAGCGAAAGTATCTTGTACCATTTTGTCTCCCTTTGTCTTTGGCACCTTTTGGCCTTTTGTAAAGACATTCCTTGTGTCTTTTTGGAGAGCTGGACCGAAATCTCCTTAGGGTTTCCCACCACCATTTTAGTTTGTGCTACCTTTAGAAGATGCTTTTAGAATCTAGGGTGTGGTTTTTTCTATGTCATCCTTTTGCACTTTTGTTTATTTCCTAGAGGCCCCTAAAACTATCTATATAACGGGTGCTATAAGCCTATAAAAGGGTTGAACATTTTGAAATAAGACTTATATTGTTTCAACCACAAAACCATGAGGACTTTCTCCTCCAAGGAGTGAAGACTATCCTTGCCTTATCTTTCTTGAAAGTGGCAACTCTATCACTCATCTCTAGGAAAGAGTTGGCCCTTTAGTCCTCACCTAAGAGTGGCGTGCTTCCTTGCCATTTTCAAAGAGCTATCCAAATGGGTTGGAACCAGCGAGCCAACCAGGCTCACCACGGGTTTGGGTCAGGTTGGGTTGAAATTTTTTTACAAATTTCAATACGGGTTGATTTTTGACCCAGCTCATCTAGAACTCAGTTCATCCGGGTTGAACCCGTGTTGAACCGGGTTGAACTCGTGGTGAACTGGGTTGGCTCACCAACTCGTAGATAAAAGGGTCACACAAGTATTTTTTATTAAGTTGGGCTTTACATTTGGGTCATGTTAGGTTGTTTTTTTTAGCCAACACATAAATAATTTGTATTTTTTTGATTTTGGTTTGTATTTGGATTGTATCAAAGTTTATTTAGATTTTAATTAGAATTATAATTTAGTTTTGACTGAAAAATAAATAAAAAATTGTATTTTTTTAATTAAGTGAACCCGTGAACCAACCCTTGAGCCAACCCGTTTAACCCACCAACCCATAGGGGGTCGGGCTAGGTATGAATTTTTTTGGCTCGCTAAAAAGTGAGTCGAGTTGGGTTGGCTCACTAAATCATCAACCCGTGGTGGGTTGAGCTGGGTTGGGTCGGGTTACCCGTTTTGACAGCTCTACATTTCCGTCTTCTTGCTTTCCATTTTAAAGCTTATTTCTTCTTATTTTTCTTCGGTTGTAAGGTTATGTTCACCACTTTTGTTTTGTTTCTTGAATCAATCCATTACTCTCCTTCCCTATAACCTTTAGAAGTGAATATTCACATCTAAATAGCTTGCTATTTTAATGTCCATTGGGGATCTTTTTTAGGTTTTCTTAAATAACTCATCACCATATTCAAAAATCTAAAATGAACCAACTCAATCCTCCATCACACTCTAAGTTTTAGAACTCTTGTTGTGTTTGCTTTTCTAGTTCATAATGAAATACAATTCCGTTTCAATTCTAATTTTTAGTTTACGAGTTTTGCTTGCTCATTTTTAATTCTTTTTTATGCTTTTCACCTTTTATTTGCTGATTCATTCAATTTCATTTACTGTTTTGAGTTTATGGTGTAGTTTGTGCTTTTGTGATGGTGTATTAAGTAGTGGGATCATGAACTGCACATATCATTGTTTCCTAATGGGAACTATATGACCCCAAAGTGGGCATATCTTATCGAGATGTCTTCTCGAGTGCAGAAGAACCCATGTTTAATCGTAGTTTCTGATTTGATATTTATTTTACAGTGTTGATGGGTGTTGATTTCTTAAACTTGTTTTCGTTTCTACATTTATGGTTTTCTGATTCTGATCTATATTTTCTTTTTTGTTTTAAGAATCTTAATTGTCGACATTTGTTAGCATCAATCATTTTATTCTCTTTGCATAAAGCATGTCTCTATTGTAGTTAAAACATGAAAGTATAGAGATTCTGATTTCACTGGATAAAATTGGTGTTGTCATGTTCTAGTTTGCGGGTGCCATATGGTTTCATGCATGTTCTCATCTAGTTTTAGCAGTGTTCATGGTTTGCATTCATTCATCATCATTTTAGATTACTTTAGATCATATTTGCATACACATTCCATCCCAATTGGGTTAATTTAGGTTTTCATGCATGCTAGTTAGGTTCCATTTTTTTGGAACTGAAAATGCATATCCATTTACTAGTTCAGTGTACATCTCTAAGCTAAGGATATTAATGGTACATTTGGAATGCATAGTTGGACTTGTTTTGGTCTTTCCTATTGCATTTTGAGTTTGTTTGCATCATGTTAATATAGTCACAAGATAGGAAAGCAATTTGCATTTTTCCGGTATGCTAGTGACATTTTCTACAAATCCGATTTTGTTATGCATTAATAGTGGGTGTTGTCTAGTTAAAAATCCATGTTCTTGCATCCTTCTCAGCTTTTCTGTCACTTTAAAGATCTAAATACACCTGTTAGGATTAAATTGTGATATTGTTTTGAAGTTGATGAAGGCTTGATCCCTACCAAGGATGATGGCCCATGGCACATGCTTAGAAGAAAGGGAGTTCCTTGATCCCTTCCTTTGCTTTTATTTTCTTTAGTTTGAATTCCATTAAGTTGGCTTGCTTGACTATTTTTAAGTTGACTTGTTGACCCTAACTTTGGGTTGACTTGTCAACTCAAAAGATTTGCTTAACCTAAAGCCAATGTAACGTCCCTATTGGGAATTTCTTAAAATAAAATAAAACAATATTAATTGAAAATCAAGTGTCATACTTTATTATTCCCAAACGCGGGAAACTTTTAAAATTTATACAACGTAGCAAAAAAAAGTACTAATTCTAATTAAAACATAATCGTTTACAAGTTCTCAAAATGAACTAACTAAAAACTAAACTCGTAAATAAATGCAATTGAAATCCCATGCGAGCCCTCTCTCCGTCTCTAGGCATCACATGCATCACCTGGAATGTCATCTGCTCCCATGTGACAAGTCACACAATCATCACCAAACACAAATAGAAAGGGTGAGCTCTTAAACAAATAACATATAAGTTAATAAAAATCAAGATACACCCAATTACCTTATTACCCCAAGGTTTTTCAACCTGCAAGTCACACAATTAATTGACCATGAACTCAAGATATATGATGCTTCTACGAACCTGCCCGCTCGTGGTCCTGCCTCTACGAACCTCCTTGCTCGTAGTCCTGCCTCTACAAACTTCCCCGCTCGTAGTCCAACTCTATGGACCTCCCTACCCGTAGTCCAACACACGTGATCCATCAGCTATGAACCTCCCTTCTCGTATCCCTATACGAGAGCATCGAGATATGAAGCTCCCCACTCATATCATCATGTATTCATCAACAACCATGAACCTATCCACTCATGACACAACCAGCATCTCTAGGTCCAAGTCATACATCACAACACACAAAACGCAAGCAAGAAAAGTAACTGCATGTAAGGCTATCACCTAACGCTACCTAAGTGCCGCCAAGCGAAAATCCTACGCAAACCGTCTAGTGAAAGCATCTCACCGCCAAGCGCCAAGCAGTTTCAGCCCCACTATTTGAGGTCTATCACCTGGCGGTTAACTCCTCACTACAAGGTGCAAATCGTTCTAGGGATCTCATTAATGATCCCATCGCTTGGTGGACACTAGTAGGTCGCCAGGCACCACACCAATAGCGAGATTCTGCTGATTTTTAACACTTAAGAATAAATTATCCTACAATCCCAAAATACCTCCAAAGGTATTAATGTACTCTCATTCATCAAGGTCTGATTCTTGGTACCTTGTCACTTCACACATGGTTCCATTACTTATAATTCACATTCGTAAATTCCTCTATTCAAGACATAGGATTTACCAAGCTTTCTATCTAATGACTTAATTTAACTTATGAAAATGACGCACAGTCCAGTATCTCAGAGTACAAAACCAGCTTATATCACATTACAACACTATCACACATTCCACTCAAATACCTTCCAATCCATGCTACACAATTTATGATTTGTACCTTAACCCACTAATGCATGATTATCCAACATCCCAAAAGTACAAACCTAAAGAAACCCATGTCTTCCAGAACCTGCAATCTTAATTTGAATTATCATTTCCCCTTTTTTAATTACCATTCCTACAACTACACATTGACATAAACATAACATCATACTTACAACTATTCCTTCTTATTTCATCACCATTTAACTTCACAAAACTGTGCTTGAACACTTTCGTTGCCTAATGGCAAGTAGGGTGCCACCAGGTGGTGTATCAGCACCTGGCAAAAATCTCAATTTTCTGTACCTACGAGTAACTCAGTCCCTTTCCAGAATTTATCCAATTGCTAAATGAACCAAAAACACACTAATTCATATATACTTTATTGAACTTCCTCCCCAATTCAGTTCTTAATATTCATCTAACCCTTACTCTCTGGAAATCGGATTCTAAATCATTCATCTACAAAATCCTAAAATGTGTTCATGATTTATCATGGACGATTTCCCAAAGTGTCACCACATACACAAATATCATCAATTTTATAACAATAAATCATCCTATATGATTTACACAAACCAATTCCAGAAGTCACAATGACTCTCACACAAAAAACACCAAAATAGTCCTAAAATAGTGTCGCACCGCTTAGCGATAGTTCATCGTCACCAAGCAGTTCATAGCAGAACCGAGAAAACCGGTCAAAATTGATTCGTCGCTTGGCGGGCATTCATCACCGCCAAGTGGTTTCTGAGCAGAAACCCAGAAATGTAGAAAAATAGTCTTTCAATTATAAAGTAAGAGCACAACCAATCATGTTTCATGATGATTCCTATTAATCTAGGATTACATTATCACTCCTGATGATCAATCACATTAACAAAAATATACATAATTAAAAATTAACACACAATTTCGCATGCATAGGACTTGAACCTAAGTCCTCTCATCATGCCTAAGTACTCTCAACCACTAGAGCTAGTACTTTTTAGCTTATTTGTTTTTGCTAAGAGGCCCTAGATGCTTCCATTTAAGGGGGCCTCTAACACTTGTACAAGGGTTGAACATTATGGAGAAATTAAACACCTTTGTATATCAACCATTGTGAGAGTCTTCCTCCATAGGGAATGAATGCTTTTAAGCCTTATCTTGAATCTTGATTCAAGTGGCACCACACATCCACTCATTTTCAAGGTTGCCATGGCTTCTAGCCTAGTCTTATAGTGGTGTGCTTTTCACATTTTTACCATTCCTTTCCTTTCCATTTTATGCTTTCTTTTTCCTTTAGAAGAAGAATCATTATCAAAAAATTATTCCACAAATTACTATCTTGAGAACCCAAATTACAAAGGATAACTCCCCTTACCAAAAAATTAACGCAAAAATGTAGTTTACAATACCACCATAGATTCATCTACCAAAATTTAAATTCTCCAATTAAACCACATTTTAGCATTTCATAATGCAAACTTCAAATATTTATCCACACATAATCACACAATAAGAAAAAAAACTTAGCTCCCCTTACCTAGAATTCCTGCAACAAGACCATCTTGCCTTTGCTCTCACAGAAAAAATGTTCTCTCTCTCTCTCTCTCTCTCTCAAAGTAACCTACATTACCTTTGCCTTTCCTCACAGGCCAATTTTTAACTTGGTAGTTAAAACATTTTTGTTTTCCCTAAAAGAATAACTCCTTACAATCAATGAAATAAATAAAATGAGTACTTAACTAAAATAAAATTACATATTAAGATCGTTCCATGTTCGAAGAATATCTCTTTTAAGTGTTTCCAATGAGATCATATGGTTCCGAGTCTTCTGTCTGGGGACACCTTACTCAATACATTCTGTTCCAAAAGGGGGGATACATGCAAAAGATACTTTGAAGCTTAAGTCAGTCTGAGGTATTGGGCTCTCGTTGTGGAATAGTAAGTTCAAAGACATACTTCGTAAAATGTGCTTATTTATAGTGCAGTTCATGGGCCTTAGCTGATTGGGCTTTGGTCTAAAAGTCTTAATTACTCGATAATTAGGGTAAACTTCCTAACATATAGTTATCTTTTGTTATGGGTGGTTAAGGTAATCTAACCTTAATTTATTCATGTTGTTCTACTGGGCCGATGTATACACAACTTAGGAGCTTACTTTTGCATGATGGACAAGGATGGATGGTCAATCAGCCCCCAAGTCTTGATGCATTTGTATGCTAAAGACTGTATACTAGGATGGCTATGAGTTGCGCTGGGACGAGTGCTCTTTGATTCGATGTGGGACGAGCATTCTTATTTTGGGTGGGCCGAGTACTCTAGTTTTTGGGGTGGGACGAGTTTTCTGGCTTCTGGAGTGGGACGAGTACTCTGGCTTCTAGAGTGGGACGAGTACTCTGGCTTTTAGAGTGGGACGAGTACTCTGGCTTCTAGAATGGGATGAGTGCTCTAGATTTTAGTCTAGGACGAGTACTATGGACTTTGGTTTGGGACGAGTACTTTAGACTTTGGTTTGGCACGAGTACTCTAGACTTTGGTCTGGGAGGAGTACTCTGGACTTTCTTGTTCGTTCATGATCATGTATTTTTGCAAAGAAAATTTCTTTCTTTGGTTGTACTATTGTATGGGTATAAGTAGTCCCCCAACCTTGAGAAGTTTAATGAGAAAGAGGTTCAATGAGGCTACAACAATTACTTCACTAATTTGACATGTTGTTAGAGTTTGCACAGTAAAAGAGGTGAGTTATGAAGTTGCAACGTATTACATAGTTGGCTTGGTTGTGGTTTGGGCTTCGTTGGTGACTTGCAAGGTTATTCATCTTGCATATAAATGGTGAGCGACCTTGCCACTTCATGTTTATTGTGCTTTATAGTCTATTGAAGCTCTTTTGATCTTCCAAGTGCTTCTACAGTTGTTTGTTTGAACTTGTAATTATTAGGTATGTCGGCTAGTGGTTCAAATACTAGTGATTGTGGTGGGTGGGATAGTAGTCAAATTTTAGAGAAGTCTAGCAACTCCACGTCTATGGTTTTGGGTATGAGTGTCAAGGTCATGAGAGAACACAGGGAGACTCATGCAGAGGAGGCTGCTGAGAACTTTCTTCCTCCTAGGACAGGGTACGATTGGGTTCACAAGGAGGTTCTTGTAACATCCCGATAGGATATTACGGGCTTTAATTAATAAAATAAAAATAAGAAAATAAAATCACATTTATTATAAGTCCATTCCCTAAACGTGGGAAATTAAAAACTTTAATATAACATAATCCATATGTTCGCAATTACATTATTACAAAATCCACCAAAATTCAATATAATAAATTTTACATCAAAAGTCTAAATATAAAAATCCTTTCAAAAGTCCAGGTAGCCCTTGCACTCCGCCTCTAAGCATCTCTTGGCTCACTTGTCAAATTGTATGCTCTCGGTTAACAAGTTATTCAATCATCGCCACACACACACAAATAGGGTGAGCTATACACAATATATAAATATGCCACACATCCTAAAAATAACATGACTAAGTATTTCCTTGTTTTCAAATTACCCACCCATGATCTCATAGTCCTTCATGTGTCATATACATGAACTAGGTCTTGGGACTTCACTGTGCTCCCACGAAACTAACCCATTCGTGGTCCAACCCTATGAGCCTGTCCTGCTCATAGTCCTGCCCTAGAGACTCCTCGTCTGTAGTAAATCATCCAAGCCTCTATCATTCGGACCATGGCACACACGTAATCACCATACTATGGACTACTCGCCTAATAGCAGCCGACGGGAACATAACAGTTCCTTGCCCATCGTGCACCCGACGCATGTAATCACCATACTAAGGACTCCTCGCCACTTAGCAGCCGATGGGAACTACACAATTCCATGCCCATCATGCGTCCAACCATCAAGCACATACCAGACCCCTATTAGACTTAGTCCTTCAAGCCCAACACCACAAACACATGCAAATAATTTCCTTAGCCTAGGAAACACCAAGCAAACAGTCCAAATAGTGCACAAGAACGTGGCTCCGCGCCACTCTCGCTTAAGCCATGCCTGTTCGCCCAAGCTAGAACCTCGACCTCGCTTAGGCGAGCCAATCTCACCTAAGCGAGACTGTATTTCGCCCAAACCCAACCTTGGTCGCCTGAGCGAATTGCTCGAGTCTAAACACTGAATGGACTCCTGCAACTCTCGCCTAGGCGAGAAGGAGTCGCTTGGGTGAAACTTGCAGAGTTTCACCACTGCACATGCACTAAAGACACCCAAAATCAATGCCAATTCGTAATACATTCATATTCTTTATCTCTAATTCATCAATCAAGCCATAAAACACAAAGCAAACATAATTGGATCCTCAAGACACAGTGATGAGCCATAAACCAAAATAACAGTGCCCAAAACCCTCATCAATTCTGGTTTGATACTGTTAGAATTATTACCTATTGTATCATTAACCCTATGTATAGGGTGTTGAATGTGGGAAACTACCTACTGCCATATCTACTGTTGTATCTAATCATGCCTAGTATCTTAGAGCAGTCTTTTAATATTCCATATGTACTTGCTTCATTACATATAGAAGAGAGGGAGAGTGTTCATGTTATCCACTACTCATATATTTTTAAGTCTCAATCTTAAGTTGGTATCAGAGCGGGTCGATCCCGCTCTGGTTTCTATCTCATCTGGTCCGCCACCATCCGTCACCGCTGTCCGCGGTTAACTGCCGTTAGTCACCACCGTTGTCCACGGCTGTTCAAGTTCTTTGAACCTCGTTTCTGAACTGCCCAACACTGTCAAACAACATTTCAACACTGTCCGCCACTGTCTGCAGTTCTCCATCGCTGTCCGCCGCCGTCCACCGATGCAGTTCCATCCGGAAACCACCGGATCTGGACTGCCTCTCCGCGCGATAGCTAACCCCGCAGGTGTCGTAGGCAGCGCCGTCGCCACGCGCGTCATCTCTGTTCGCTGCACTCAGGCGCGTGTCGTGCAGTCGCTGGTTCGTCGTTGCGCCACCTCCATAGTCGTCATTGGAGCCTCCTCTACCCGTTTTGACCTTCAAACCTCTGTTCCGGTGAAGTCCAGTAGCACCCATTGTGGAAATATCCCTAGGGTATTAAAAAATCGTTACTATTTCACTGTTTTCCGAGATCCTCTCTGTTTTTGTTTATTCTCTTGATTAGATATGGCCACTAAAGGTACTGGGAGTGCTATTTCATTCTCCGGAAGCCCCTGCATTACTTTCGAGAAACTAAATGGCCCCTGCATTACTCCCTTTGGCCCTCTTGGTAGTCTGGTTGTCTCTTTTCTCTTTTCTCGTCCTTTCTACGATACTCAACTCTATTTGGACTTAGGTGTCCAACCCTTAGGTGTCCAACCCTCAATAGTTCCTTAACTTTATCTCTAAGTGTTGTGCATTCACCGGTATTGTGCCCATTTTTCTGGTGGTATTGGTAGTACTTATTCATGTCTACGTCAAGTGGGCTTCGAAACTTTCTTAGGGGTGGGATGAGGTCGCCCTTTAGAGCTTCTTTTGAGATATGTGACTTGGGAGCATTGAGGGGGCATATCTTGTGTAGTAAGCTTGCTTTTTTTCTCACGGTCATGCTTGGCCTTGTCATATGCTTCTAGGGTTTGCTGTGGTGTTTTATGGACTTCCATTATCACCACTATGGTTGTTGCAACTTTCGCTTGGGTCTTGTACTTTTTGATGTCTTCTACTCTCATGAACTTGACGGCTTATTGCCTTAGCTCGTTCATGTTAGCGAGGAGGTTCATGCATATCTCGTCGGCAAAGGGTCCCAACTACAAGCCATTGATCATGTAGTGTAGGATACTTTTTGAGTCCAAGTCATTTACTTTGATTGCGACTACACCAAAACGGTCGATGTAGGCTCTTAAAGATTCACCCTACTCTTGCCTTATGTTGAGAAGGGAAAAGGATATGATGTCATGGTGGCGATTAGTTTCGAAGTAGGTGGTGAAGGATTTCGTGCACATCAAAGTTATCTATGGAAAAGAGGGCAAGTTGGCGAACCAGTCCAAGGTTGGCCCTCGTAGGGTGGATGAGAAGGCTTTGCACAAGACCGCGTCGTTGGTGGAGTATAAGCTTATCTGGTTAGTATACATGGAGTCGTAAAACACTATTGAGGCCTTCCAATGCGTGGGGAGGGGTTTTCCGTGATTCCATCAACAAATGGATGGCGGCAACTATTATGGGTAGTTATGGAGTTGTTAGTGGCCCCCTTTGTTTGTTGAGTCGGGTTGTACTCACTCTCTTCCTATGTTTCATAAGTAGCGACTTTTGATCTTGCACATTCAGGCTTGTTTATCCCTTTGTGTTTAACAGTCTCCACCCTTTTCTTTAGCTTGGTGTTGTCTTCTCTCATGGCCCTCATCTCCTCAACATTTCTCTTTCTATAGTTCGCGAGTTCCTGTTGCATTTTTGCTTGGGCCTCTAATATAGCGGCCAAGTCCATGGAGGGACCGGCTCCTCTAGCCTCGACAGCTCTGCTCCTTGTGGATACCATCTTCTAATTTTAACAAGCTTCCATACTTCTAGTAACAGTATATTTGTCGGCCTCACAGTGGGCGCCAATTGTTCTTACAGGAACAAATATATGTGTTGTGAAGCCTCCGATGAGATTGTACGGTTCCAAGTCTTCTCTCTAGGGACGCCTTACTCAATACATTCTATTCCAAAAGGGGGGTGTACTTGCAAAAGATACTCTAAAGCTTAAGTAGTCCAAGGTATAAGGCTCTCATTGTGGAATACTAACTTGAGAGACATACTTCATAAAATGTGTGTATTTATAATGGAGTTCATTGGCCTTACCTGATTGGAATTTAGTCTAACAATCTTAATTACTCGATAATTAGGATAAACTTCATAACATGTAGTTATCTTTCGTTATGGGTGGTTAAGGTAATCTAACCTTAATTTATTCATGTCGTCCTACTAAACTGATGTGTACATGGTATGAGAGCTCACGTTCACGTACTGGACAAGGACGAATAGTCCACAGCCTATATGAATAACTTCAACGTCAAAGTTCCTTAACAAAGTAACTTCTCTTAAAAATAACGGAATTGTAAGTAGTTAAAGGTAGTAAAAAAATTAAAAAATTCTTACAAAAAGATGGAATTTTTTCAAATTTCAGAACACAAATCCACTCAATTTATAAGCCAACGGGTTTCCTCTGACATTTTGTGCAATTTATTTTATAGAAAATATGAATTATTTAAATTGTAAATAGTAAAAGATAGTAAACAAACTTAAAAAGTGTTACAAAATGATGTAATTTTTTAAATTTCAAAACACCAATCCTCACTAAGCATTAGCCAACGAGTTTCTTGTGAAATTTGGAGCATTTTTTATATATAAAAAAATGAATTATTTAAATTTTAAATAGTAAAAGATAGTAAAAAAACTTAAAAGTGTCACAAAAACATGAAAATTTTCAAATTTCAGAACACCAATTCCCTTTGAGTATTGGCCAATAAGTTTCTTGTATTATATATAAAATATGAATTATTTAAATTGTAAGTAGTAAAACATAGTAAAAAAAAAATAAAAAGTGTTTTACAAAAGAATGGAATTTTTAAAATTTCAGAACAAAAATACCCTTTGAGTGTTAGCCAATGGATTTCCTGTGAATTTTTGAGATATTTTTATATATAAAATATGATTTATTTAAATTTTAAAAAGTAAAATGTAGTAAAAAAAAAATACAAAGTGTTACAAAAAGATGAAAAATTTCGAATTTCAGAACACCAATCCTCTATAAGTATTTGCCATCAAGTTTTGTGTTAAATTTTGAGCAATTTTTATATATAAAATATGAATACTTTAAATTGTAAGTAGTAAAAGATTGTAAAAAAAATAAAAAACATTTTACAACAAGATGAAAGTTTTCAAATTTCAGAATACCAATCCCCTTTGAGAATTAGTCAATGGTATTCTCGTGAAATTTTGAGATATTTTTATATATAAAATATGAATTATTTAAATTATAAATAGTAAAAGATAGTAAAAAACAATTAAAAACGTTTTACAAAAAGATGAAATTTTTCAAATTTCAGAATACCAATCTCCTCTGGGCATTACCCAACGGGTTTCGCGTGAAATTTGGAGATATTTTTTATATATAAAATATAAATTATTTAAATTGTAAATAGTAAAAGATAGTAAAAAAACCTACAAAGTATTGAAAAAAGATGAAATATTTCAAATTTCAGAAAACCAATCTTCTCTAGGTATTGGCCAAGAAGTTTCTTGTGAAATATTGAGCAATTTTTATATATAAAATATGGATTATTTAAATTGTAAGTAGTAAAACGTAGTAAAAAAAACTAAAAAAGTCTTACAAAAAGATGGAATATTTCAAATTTCATAACACAAATCCCCTCTGATTATAAGCCAACGAGTTTCGTCTGAAATTTTGTGCAATTTGTTTATACATAATATGAATTATTAAAATTGTAAATAGTAAAATATAGTAAACAAACTTAAAAGGTGTTACAAAAAGAGGGAATTTTTCAAATTTCAGAACATCAATCCTCACTGAGTATTGGCCAACATGTTTCTTGTGAAATTTTGAGCAATTTTTATATATAAAATATGAATTATTTAAATTGTAAGTAGTAAAATATACTAAAAAAATTAAAAGCGTTTTACAAAAAGATGAAATTTTTGAAATTTCGAATCGCAATCCCCTTTGAGCATTAGCCAATGGGTTTCTTGTGAAATTGGGAGCATTTTTATATATAAAATATGAATTATTTAATTTGTAAATAGTAAAAGATAGTAAAAAAACTTAAAAAGTATCACAAAAAGATGAAAATTTTCAAATTTCAGAACACCTATCCCCTTTGAGTATTGGCAATTAACTTTCTTGTGTTATAAACAAAATGTGAATTATTTAAATTGTAAGTAGTAAAACATAGTGAAAACAATTAAAAATGTTTTACAAAAAAGTGGAATTTTTCAAATTTCAGAATAAAAATCCCCTTTGAGTGTTAGCCAATGGATTTCCCTTGAAATTTTGAGATATTTTAATATATAAAATATGATTTATTCAAATTTTAAATAGTAAAAGGTAGTAAAAAAATGAAAAAGTGTTACAAAAAGATAAATTTTTTCAAATTTCAGAACACCAATCCCCTCTAAGTATTTGCTATCAAGTTTCGTGTTAAATTTTGAGCAATTTTTATATATAAAATATGAATAATTAAAATTGTAACTATTAAAAGATAATAACAAAAAAATTAAAAACGTTTTACAAAAAGATGAAATATTTCAAATTTTAGAATACCAATCCCCTTTGAGAATTAGCCAATCGTTTTGTCGTGAAATTTGGAGATATTTTTATATATAAAATATGAATTATTTAAATTGTAAATAGTAAAAGATAGTAAAAAACAATTAAAAATGTTTTACAAAAAGATTACATTTTTTAAATTTCAGAACACCAATCTCCTCTGAGCATTACCCAATGAGTTTCTCGTGAAATTTGGAGATATTTTTTATATTAAAATATGAATTATTTAAATTGTAAATAGTAAAAGATAGTAAAAAAAGTTAAAAAGTATTGAAAAAATATGAAATTTTTCAAATTTCAGAAAACCAATCTCCTCTACGTATTGGCCAACAAGTTTTTTGTAAAATTTTGAGCAATTTTTATATATAAAATATGGATTATTTAAATTCTAAGTAGTAAAAGGTAGTAAAAAGAATTAAAAAAGTATTGCAAAAAGATGGAATTTTTTCAAATTTCATAACACAAATCCCCTTAATTTATAAGCCAACAGGTTTCTTCTGAAATTTTGTGCAATTTTGTTGTACAAAATATGAATTATTTAAATTGTAAATAGTAAAAGATAGTCACTACATCAATATATAATTCTATTGGGGGTTTTCTAGTTGAGGTTTTAAAACCTCTGGTAAAATGTTTACATAGAAGGGGTTTTAGAAAGCCTAAGTAAGTTCCAGGGTTTTTTAAAAAACCCCAGAAAAGTATTCTCACCTTATTTATTTATTTTTTTCAAAATTTTTAATTTGGCTAAAAACGTTTTCTCTCTTTCTTTTGCAATGTCTCTTTCTCTCTCTCAGTGCCGCCTCTCGCGCTAAAGGTTTGTGCCTCTCATTCCATCATTTTTTGCTTTCGTTTTCATTTTTATCTGATGATTTTATCAATAAAGTGTGTTGATTTTATAATCACTAAAGAAAGTGTTACTTTGTCATTCAATTTCGTGTTCTAGGAGGTGGAAGACGAAGTAGTTGTGGCTCTTTCGATTTCATCGTTCTCCATGAAATCAGGTAATAAACACCTGCTTTCAATTTCATCATCGTTCTTACAATATCGTCATTGCTTTTTTGATTTCATCTATGTGCTTTTATTTTCATCTCAATTTCATCTCCCTACATCACTTCCTTTTTCAATTTCATATTTCTTATTCATGCCGTAATTCACCACTTATTTTGCCTTTACGAAACAAATGAGGTTTTACATTCTGCTTTTGCCCTTGGGATCCTATTCATGTTCAACGTTCATATAAGTCCATGTGCAGTTTCTATTTCTTATGTGTACTTCCTTACTTTAGCAAGAGAATTTGAGAATTCATATGCATTTTAAGAAGCCAGAGCCAACTACTTGGTTTCCCTACCAATCTCTAGTGCTGTCAAATCTTGGTTTCCCTCCATGTTTTTGATTCTCTTAGATAGACCAAACCATGGAGAATTCAGTGATGGATGGATACCTAGTTCGCTAATAGGTTCATGCCTCTACACTCTTTGAAATTACAAATGAAATGCATGCACTACAATTATGGTTTTGTTTCTGATATAAACATACAAAGATTATTGTGTCCACTCTGCAGTTCCAACATAGTTTCTTTCTCTGTAGGTTGTTATGGTTGGTATCAGTTTGCAATTGCATTTATTTGCACAAGTGTCATTCGGGATTAACTTCCTGTAATCTTTATTGTATGATATATTTTAATTAATTTTTTTCTGTATATTATATTTCCGATGACAGCCAATCAATATTATTATATGCATTGATAAAAAAAGTTGTTCTATCATTATTATATACCTTTTCTCTTTTCAATAACCTACTTTGGTTGAGAAGACAAAACAAGGACGGTGGTCTTTACGGTGTTATTTTTATGAATTTTTAGGAAACTAATTAGTGAATATAATAAACATAGTTTTAATACAAAATGATCAAAAGCTTATTTTAGAAACAAATATAATATTTATGTACTTAACATGATATATATATATATATATATATATATATATATATATATATATATATATATATAAAATATATATATATATATATATATAGAGTGGATAAGTTTATAATTCAAAGCATAATTAAATTCTGTTTTTGTAAGTCCTATTTTTCTATTTTCCTAAGTTCTATTTTTCTAAGGCCCTAAAACTAAATTAGTCTAGTTTTTCACTTTTTTTTAACTCTTCTTGTCGATGTTCTTTTTTTTTTAATTCTTCTTCTCGATGTTCTCTGAACCTATTTCATCTTCTTAATCCTAAAACACTTAAATTTCCTACACTTCATATTAATAAAAAAAAAATTATTCTATCTTCCATCTCTTTTATTTCTCTCCTCATCCAATGGTGGATACATCTCACAGAATCTTTATTCTTTATTTTCTTTGAGATTTAGTAAGTTTCACATTCTTTTGTTGTTTTCAGGAAACTTGAAGGTGGCACCAATAAGGATGATGTTAAGCCAAAATTTAGAACACTGGAAGAAATTATGGTTGATTATAGAAAAATTAGGGTAGTACTAAGTTGTTTTATTTGATTAGTGTATTCTTTTCTATTTATTAAAATTCTTGACTTTTTAATTGCTTCTTTGTTGGTCTTTTTTTTCTTGTTATATTCACCTTTTTCTAATGAAAAATGATGATGTTTAGTTTGGTTTTTCGTTGTGGTAGTATAATTTGGGTTTTATGCACTAGAAGTGTATCATAATAAAGTATTGCTAAGGGATAAAATCAGTAAGGAAGTAATGTAATCTTCTTTCTGACTTTTATGGCAAGTGCTAACCGTGGTTATCAATGTTACTGTTAAAACCATCATTTTTTTAATTTGTGTATCTTACATATATGTTAAATATGTAATAAAGTGTCACTACTTTTTAGCACTTATCATTTGATGTTATCCAACATCTACATTCATATAAGTTCATGCTAATGTGTGAAACTGTAGGGAACTTTTACTATCATTCAAGAAATGTTATCTAATACATTATCAGGAACAAAGTAAGTGAAGGACAATTATACCAGGTTTTACTATACAAGCTTGATGCCATCCACAAGGTACTTGGAGAAAACAACTTAGTACATAGTTATAACTTTTATCAATATATTGATCTCCAGTATTTATATTGACTTTGTGTATAGGCTTGTGCATCTTTGGAACCTAGTTACCAACCACCAGTAACATTTGTAGTAGTTCAAAAGTGGCATCACACTAGACTCTTTGCAAACAATCACGATGATAACTTGTGAGCTTCCGCTTACTGTTTCTTGTCTATTAGTATTTTGATTTGCCATACATTACTTGTTGTGTACCATAGAAAATCAAATATATGTCATAATTTACAGAGCATGTTGATAATTTTTTATTAGAACAGAATGAGTTGCATAAAAAACTAGGTGGATATGATCCTTGTGCATCCGATTACACTGAAGTTTACCTAAACTAAACAGGCCAGAAGTCCAAAGGGCAGTACATGCCAATGTCTCCAAACTCTCCTATCCATGGACTCATTGTAGGTTTTCATCCATCTTCTCTATTTTCTCGTTCATCTTTTCTAGCCATGACATATACATAAGTTTGAGACATAATATGAATTGCTTATATTAATGTTAAAACTAAATATAATGGGTATTGACTTTGTTACTTTTTTTCTTGTCCATAGTAGCCTTATGGGACCTTGGAAAGATTCACCATTGTCCATCCTTCTTGTCAACAAGAAGCTTGTTGCTGGTGGTCTTCGCATTTCGGTTTACAAGTAAACTATTTTACTAACAAGATTATTAAAACGTTTGATAATTGTTTATTTTATCTGTCAAGTAATTAAGAGTTTTGTACAACAATTTCCAAAAAAAAAAATTTCTAAATATAGTGGAGATACTGATGGATCAGTTCTCACATGCTACTACATTTTGGATCATCATGCTTATGCAATGCAAAAGTATTGTATTGAGTTTTTTTTCTCAACACCAAGTGTTTTCATGTTGTCCTACATTTTTTTCATGCAGGTCAACTCAAGCCCTTATAAAGATGGATGGATAATTAAAGTTGAACTAAGTGACAATAGTGAACTTAACTATTGTAGCTCTTTTTTGTTTTATTTTGCTCTGTACTTTTGTTGATTATGCGGGTTCAATTGGTGAGAATTGAAGTTAGAGTGCCTAGGTATTGTTGGACAATGCAAAAAATTTTCTTTTAGCTGAGGTGTTTGGATTGCACAAGTTAGTTTTTCTTTTGTAGCCTAAGCTTTTATCCCGTCTTTATATATATTTTCCTCTGTCATGTACTTAATGAACAGTCAAATGACTATTATTGCCCATTTTTATAAATTTTCATTTTATTAGAATACAGATGCTATTCATATTAGGGTCTTTAAATTTTTGAATCATATACTTTTTGCTTACTAGGTCTTTATCATAATTCGATTTTTTAGATCCTCCAACTGTTGAGAACTTAATTCATTAGAGTGTATTTTACACAAATTATTTATGCAATTTTAAACTAATTTTGAAGTTACAAAATCATAACACAACACCCACTCAACTACAATGGATGCCATTATTACATAGTAATAGTTTTTAAAAATTAAGAAACAATTACATGACTCATTTAAAATAGCAAATAAAATTAATGAAACACATTATGATACAGTTAAATATCATATTAAACATTGTTGGTAGTACTGAGGTTTCAAACCTCATGCAGCAGCGGGGGTTTTAAAAACCTCATACAGTAGTAGGGGTTTCAAAAATCCCAAGTAGTAGCAGGGTTTCAAAAACCCCAAGCAGTAGTAGAGGTTTCGAAAAATCCCAAGCAATAGTGGAGGTTTCAAAATATCCCAAGTAATAGTGGGGGTTTCAAAAACCCCAAGTAGTAGCGGGGGTTCAAAAACCCTAGGTAAGTGGCGCTTTACCAGGGGTTGCTAAAAACCCCAGTAATCTATTAGCCACGCTGGTTCTTTCAGGACAATTGCAAACCCCTGGTAAAGCCATTAGTGGGGGTTAAAACCCCAGAAAAGCCAAATTTAACCCCAACTAAAAACAATTATTTTTGTAGTGAGTAAACAAACTTAAAAAGTGTTAAAAAAATATGGAATTTTTGAAATTTCAAAACACCAATCCTCACTGAGTATTGGCCAACAAGTTTCTTGTGAAATTTTGAGCAATTTTTATATATAAAATATGAATTATTTAAATTGTAAGTAGTAAGAGATACTAAAAAAATTAAAAACATTTTACAAAAAGTGAAATTTTTCAAATTTCGAATCGCCAATACCCTCTGAGCATTAGCCAATGGGTTTGTTGGAGCATTTTTTATATATAAAATATGAATTATTTAAATTGTAAATAGGAAAAGATAGTAAAAAAAACATAAAAAGTGTCACAAAAAGATGAAATTTTTCAAATTTAAGAACACCAATCACCTTTGAGTATTGGCCAATAAGTTTCATGTGTTTTATATAAAATAAGAATTATTTAAATTGTAAGTAGTAAAACATAGTAAAAAAAAGTTAAAATACCTTTTTGTTCCCAATTTTCGTCAAGTTTTTTCAAATAAGTACTAATTTTGGTTTTGTTTTCAAATAGGTCCCAATTTTGTTCAATTGAGTCATTTTTTGCTAACACCATTTAAATCATTAACGACCATGAACAGTGACTGCCACGTGTCACTTCGTGGTTTTTTTGAATTTTTGTTTTTTTAATTTTTATTTTAATTTATTTTTTTATTTTTTTATTTTTTTTAAATGTACACGTGTCAACCTAGTAGTGTGCCACGTGTCACTTCGTGATTTTTTTTTGAATTTTTTATTTTTGAATTTTTTTTAAAACTTTTTAAATGTCCACGTGTCAACCTAGTAGCGTGCCACGTGTCAAAGTCAATGTTCTATAATTCAATTTGGTCCCTATATTTGTTATTTTTGTTCAATTTAGTCCCAATTTTGGTTAACATTAACCAATTTGGTCCCTCTCCAAATTGAAACCAAATTTAATTTTTATATTAAAATTCACATTTTTATTAAATATTTTTATATAATATATTAAAATTCACATCATTATAACTTTGATATAAAAAATAAATTTGGTCACATCTTCGATAGGACCAAATTGATTAATGTTAACAAAAAGTGGGACTAAATTGAACAAAAATAACAAATATAGGGACCAAATTGAATATAGATCATTGACTTTGACATGTGGCACGCTACTAGGTTGACACGTGGACATTTAAAAATAAAACACAAAGTGACACGTGGCACGCTACTGGGTTGACACATGTACATTTAAAAAAAATTAAAAAAATTCAAAAAAATAAAAAAACAAAAATTCAAAAAAACCACGAAGTGAAATGTGGCAATTACTGTTCATGGTCGTTAATGATTTAAACGATGTTAGCAAAAAAGGACTCAATTGAACAAAATTGACGAAAATTGTGACCTATTTGAACACAAAACCAAAATTAGGACTTATTTCAAAAAACTTGACGAAAATTGGGATCAAAGAGGTATTTTAACCTAAAAAAATTAAAAATGTTTTACAAAAAGATGGAATTTTTCAAATTTCACAACAAAAATCCCCTCTGAGTGTTAGCCAATGGATTTCCCCTGAAATTTTGAGATATTTTTATATATAAAATATGATTTATTTAAATTCTAAATAGTGAAAGATAGTAAAAAAATTAAAAAGTGTTACAAAAAGATGGAATTTTTAAAATTTTAGGCCACCAATTCTCTTTAAGTATTTGCCATCAAGTTTCATGTTAAATTTATAGCAATTTTTATATATAAAATATGAATAATTTAAATTGTAAGTAGTAAAATATGGAAAAAAAATTACAAATGTTTTACAAAAAGATGACATTTTTCAAATTTCAGAACACCAATCTCCTCTCAGCATTACCCAACGGGTTTCTCGTGAAATTTGGAGATATTTTTTATATATAACATATGAAATATTTAAATTTTAAATAGTAAAAGATAGTAAAAAAATTAAAAACGTTTTACAAAAAGATGAAATTTTTCATATTTCGAATCACCAATCCACTATGATAATTAGCCAACGGGTTTCTTTCGAAATTTGGAGAATTTTTTATATATAAAATATGAATTATTTAAATTGTAAATATTAAAAGATAGTAAAAAAACTTGAAAAGTGTCACAAAAAGATGAAATTTTTC
>Ga0214544_1003445_pt1 | contig 32690 bp, 16 predicted proteins | sample CNSS3metaG_FD_160074 | JGI IMG/M metagenome (GOLD analysis project Ga0214544, IMG submission 160074) | Root nodule microbial communities from cowpea collected in UCLA plant growth center, Los Angeles, California, USA - CNSS3 | ecosystem: Host-associated > Plants > Roots > Nodule | place: USA...
TACCTCCCTTTATTTTTTTTTATATTTTTTTTTTTTTTTTTTTTTGTTTTTTTTTTATTTTTTTTTTTTTTTTTTTTTTTTTTTATTAATTTAATATATATATATATATATATATATATATATATATATATAATTGCCACGTGTCAATCTGACATTGTGTCACGTGGTAGAGACAGTGTGATGTGGCAGTGATAGTGTCACGTGTCATTATTAGATGTGAAAAATCTCAATGTAGTCCCTGTATTTGTTATTTTATCTGTCCCAATTTTTTTTAAAAACTGAATCAATTTCATCCTTGTATCAAATTTAATTTTTATATAAATTTTACAATGTATTTTTTATTATAGTTGATTCTTTTAACAAAATTAAGTTTATTTAAATATATATTTTGCACGGATATTTATTTAAATTTTATTTTAAATATTTATATATCTATAATTTATAGATAAATGTTAGAGTTGCTTTAAAAATAAAAACTTTAAAAATTCAAATATAGAATTTTATAAAAATTTTACAACAATTCTAACATTTGTCTATAAATTTTTTATATATAAATATTTGAAACAATATTTAAATAAAGTTGAATGCAAAATATACATTTAAATAAACTTAATTTTGTTAAAAATATCAATTATAATAAAAATATCATTGTAAAATTTATATAAAAATTAAATTTGATATAGAGATGAAATTGATTCGATTTTAAAAAAATGGGACCAAATTGAGACAAAATAACAAAGGGACTACATTGAGACTTTTCACATTCAATAGTGACACGTGGCACTACCACTGCCACATCACACTATCTCTGCTACGTGGCACAATGTCAGATTGACACGTGGCAATTTTTTTAATATTTTTTTCAAAAAATTATAAAAAAAATTAAAATTTTAAAAAACTTTAAAAAATCACATGCTGACACGTGACACATAATTAACACCGTTACTGTACAACTAACGGAAAGAAATTGATTACAACGAATTTTTCAAAATAGGGACTCAATTGAGTCAAATAAAAATGGGGGACCTACTTGAGATTTCGCTACAAAATGGAAACATAAATTCAAGCAAAATGCAATATAGACAATTTAAAAGAAAGATGCAAACAATTGTAAAAAAAAGAAAATAGAATGGTTACTTATTTTTAAATGGTCAATATGTAATGCCGCTGGAAAAGGGAATTACATAAACTTGAAAAAATGAGAATAGCGAAATTAATACGATTTTAAAACAGTCAATTGAAAGCAGTAAAAATAACTCAAAAGTAAATGTACAAAAACATAAATTCAAGCAAAATGCAATATAGACAATTTAAAAGCAAGATGCAAACAATTGTAAATAAAAAAAATAGAATGATTAATTATTTTTAAATGGTCAATATGTGGAATGGTTAATGAAAGTAAACTTGTTGTGCCTCACCTTGATTTTATGCTTTGTAGTGATGGTTTAGAAATATCTCAAATGATTAAGGATCTACATGCATAGGTTAAGGAAGAAAATTGAAAAGAAAAAGGAAGACTATGTTAGGCGTGTTGATGGATAACCATTACTAAAAGAGTATATTTTGTCCTATAACTAAGAGATAGAAAAAAGATGAAATTTTGAAAAGATTCTATTAATTTGAAGAGTGATATACTAGAAATCTCTTCTTTTTTTTTTAGTTTTGTAAAAATTGTATAGATGTATAAATTTGTTTACAGTTCTTTAGAATTTTTAAGAGACTTGTATCGTTTTTAATTTGAGCTTATTTGAGTCACTTTTTAGGCCAAGAAGGGATGTCTTAAGTGATGTACAAAGGATATTGGTGGAGAAAGCTTCAAGAAGAAGTCTCACATCACTTGAAAAGAAGCTTTTCCAAAGACAAAATTTTCATTCAACGGGAGTCTCCAAAAGTTCTACCTAAAGGGAAACTTGTATCATACCATTTAGGCAAGAGTGCAAGAGAAATTATCCCATCCTATAAATATTTTTCCCTTCTTCTCCTAAAATTACTTTTGAGTTAAGTGATAGTTGATATTGTTTTAGCAAATCTCTTATTCTCTCAAAAGGTCACAAGAGAAGAAAATTCTCCTCTAAATTTGTTCTATAGGGAACCAAGATAAAAGGCATATTTAAGAAACTTGGTTAGTCTTAGATAACCGGAACAAAAAGTATTTTATTGAATGTGAAAACTGAATTGAGTCATGTACACTTAGAGTATTTATAGGAGATTGGTTTTGTTAGTGACCATAGAACTTTATAGATGTGATAAAGAGAACTAGACAAAAATAAAAGAGAAAACGTATAGTTGGACAAAATACATCTTATTACTCTAATTGTCTAATACCCCCTCAAACTTAAGTAGTGCCTTTTAGATATCGTAGAATACACTTGACTACAACCCAATGAGAATCTAAAGGGTTAGCCATGAATTGACAAACTTTATTTACAACAAAGGCAATTTCAGGTCTAGTAAGAGTGGCATATTGGAGAGCTCCGACAACAGACCTATACAAAGTCAGGTTTGAGAAAATATATGCACCTTGTTTAGACAGTTTACACTTGGATACCATAGGAGAAGAGATAGAATGAGCTTCTGCCATGTTGATTTGTTAAGTAAATCACAAATATATTTGATTTGAGTCATCCATCAAATGTTTGACCTCAAGACCAAGAAAGCAGTCCAACTGACCAAGTTGTTTTAAAGAAAAGATTGCATGGAGTTTAGTAGTGATCATGTGAAATCAGGCTGAAGTAGCTGCTAGTGACAAGAATGTCATCAACATACACCAGAAGATAGATAACATCAGATTCATGATGATAAATGAATAGAGAAGTGTCATAGGAGACAAAACCTAGTTGTTGAAGAGTAGTTGTTAGTCGTGTAAACCATTATCTTAGGGCTTGCTTTAAGCCATAATGAGCCTTATTCAACTTGCAAACTAACAATTTATCAGAAGCGTCAAACCCTAATGGTTGTTGCATGTAAATAGTTTCTTCTAAGATCCAATTGAGAAAGACATTATTAACATCAAGATGAAACAATTTCTGTTGGCACAACTAGCCTGGATGATTTGGTGCTTGAAGATTTGATGAAGGTACATGAAGCCATTGCCTTGTAACATGTTGGAACCATGCTTACATTGATGAAGATGTGGAGATTTGATGATTCACGTGTTGATCAAGCCTTGTGTGCGTTCTCTCTATCTAGATTATTCATGGGGGAAAATAAGCTAGATTGTAATTCATGTTGTAGACCATTTTGCATTAATTAGATGTTGTAGACCATTTTGCATTAATAAAATCCTAGATTTATAGGAATTATCATGAAACATGAATTGGTTGAATGGTTGTGCATTAACTTGACAATTGCATGGTTGTGGGTTTGAACCTTGGTAGACATGAATTAAGCTTCCTTTTTGCTAAAATTAGTTTTGGCATAGATGGGAAGGGTAAGAAACCCTAGCAGATAGAATGAGCAGCTAAGGGGGCTGGAAAATCACCATGGAAAAGTCATTGAATGATAATTAAATATAAACTTAATGCTAATTTCGTTTTTGGTCTCGAAGCACCATTAAGGCTTGGTTAAGTTTCCAATTAAGAGTGAGAGAGAGAGTTGTGGTGTCTGCCATTGTAGAGCATTGTGAGGAGTGAATTTCAGAGAGAAACTGTGATTATTGAGTGAAACGGAAGAGTTGAACGGGGAGAGAGCTAAGGGAAGCTATGTTGATCAAGGAGGACCAATAACATATTCTATTCTAAGCAAGGAATCCAACTTAGGGGAACTGAAACTCGTAATTTTATATTATGGATTTAATTGTATGATGTATAACATGTTTATGTTTGAATTCTTTGTTGTTGAATTTCCTAGGTTTCTGGAAAATTCTAGAAACTGCCTGGTGGGTCTTCAAAGCTGTCAGGCAACATATGTCATTTGTTGTGCAATTATGCATTCCTAATAGGAACCGCTTGGCGGCCTGTTCATGCCGCCAGGCAACACAATCTCGTTACCCAGTTTCTGGGTTTTATTTATGAATGGCCTGATGGTGATGAACACCCGCCAAGCGACGCGAGCCAAATTGGGCTCGATTTAGGGTTTTTGATGGTTCTAGGTTGAATTTGATCGGAGAAAAAAGGAGTTTTAATCATTAGCTGGTCATGGATGCTTATGGCCATAGAATTACACTATGAATGGAAGTTAATTGAAAGAAATTGTAGGAATGTATCTTTAGGGTTTGAGAATTTGAGGGATTTCGAGTTAATGACTATTGGATGTATAAATCACGTGACTAATGATATATTAGCATGCAAAATTGATCATTGGTATGTTTGGAAGTATAATTGCATGAATGAGTTACAGAATTAGATTTGGGGAGGAATATTGGATGTTTGGGAGGTTTTGGCAAGTGTAACAGAACTTGGGATTTTTCCCAAAACTGATGAACCACCTAGCGGTGGGAAACTTGTCGCCAAGCGACAACGGAGAATGCAGAGGTTGTTTTTGCATTTTGGTGATGTGGGCACGGGTTGGATCCTGTGGGAAGTTTTGAGATACAATAATTATGAAAATTTAATAAAAATACAATTCACGTATAATTAGGTGTTGGAGAGCAAGTATGGATAATGGAATGAGATGGGATTTGAAGTATAGAAGGGAATATTGGTATTGTAATTAGTGTCGTGGTCTAAATGATAATATGTCGTAGTTGCTAGTATTTGTTCCTCATGAGCAAAGTGCTTTTGTTTTAATATTAACTTATAAGTATGGTTGACCATAACGTTGAATAGATGATCTTGGGGTACGTTAAACGTTAAGGCAGTGTAAAATTATAACTATTGTAAAATGGATGGAATGTTTAAGTTCAGGACCGAAAAACATACTCTTGGGGCACTATGGTATGAGTTTTATAGGGTAGTAACACTTGACTAAATCTAAGTGTTGGATAAGATTTGATGAAGTGAGTGATTGGGAATTAGTGAATCTCAAAAGAGGAATATAAACATTGGTGAGAAGCCAAACCGGTGATAAGTGATGCAATGATCTTAGTAGATATCGCTGCATGTTTTGATGCTTAGATTGCGGGTTGCAATCTGTTTTGGGTGCTTAAAAACCAGTAGGGCGCAAGTATTGGTGTAGCGCCTGGCAGTAGTGGTTGACTCGCCAAGCGGTAGATAGCCAATCATACTAGCCCTGAAGAGCGTGATGCCTGGTGGTGAGGGTCGTCCTGCCAAGCGATACCTGCACATAGTGGCATCGGAGGCGCTTGGCGCCTGGCGGCACGTGCCCCCACCAGGTTGTCTGAAAGCAAGTTTCGCCTGGCGGCTCGGGAGCAACGTCAGGCGATAACACAATGGCAGAAGCTTTGTTTGCTTCGGATATGCGTGATCTACAAAGCTTTAGTGATACGTCAAAGCTCGGCTTGTTGGAATGTTCCTTTAGTTGTGGCTTGGAACGTATCCCTTGAGTTGTGGCTTGGGATAGGAGTTAAACACGTGGCATGCCTTGAGTTATGGCTTGGAATGACATCTCTTAAGTTGTGGCTCGGGATGGAGGATGAACACGAGGAACTCTTGAGTCGTGGCTCGGGTTGGTGAGTGTTGCCGGTGTGAGTGTGCGACTTATGTCTTGATAGATCTTAGCAACCAAAGGTCACAACTATTTCAGAAGCAAGAGACCTATGTACATTGACTATGGCTACATTGTTTGGAAAGCTAAGAAGGAAGTGAGGAAGCCAACTTGTGCCTCATGGTTGGATATGAGTCATCCTCATCAAGTCAAGTAAGCTCTATAGACAAGAATGACTATAATCAATTGTTGCATGACTTTGAAGAGTTGCATTGTGAAGGAAACAAAATTTGTCATAAACAATCGATTGAAAGGATTAAATAACTGGCGGGAAAACATAGTTAATCAATTGGAAACAGAAATAGCCGATTTAAAAGTTGATTTTGAACATCTTGACATGATTTATAATAATTCAACCTGTTGTAGTGAAAATCATTTGATTGCAAAACCTTGTGAAACTTGCACCCTTTTGGAAAACAAAGTCAAATACCTTATAAAAACATGTGCAAGGTTCTCAAAAGGAAAAGCAAACTTGGAGGCTATTCTTGGCTCTCAAAATTGTGTTTTTGGAAGGGCTGGAATGGGTTCATCTCCTTTAATGAAAAGAAAGTCAAGGAGTTTGCTAATTTCTTTTCCAAGAATGCATCAAGTGATATTTCTTTGACAACTTGTAATTATTGCATGAGAAAAGGGCATATTTCTAAAAGTTGCAAAGCTAGAAAATATGATGTACCTAAGGGCTTTATGAAATGGATCCCAAAAGGATTAGAAAGGCTTAACCATTTTGGACCCAACCTATCAAAGGGTACCATGTAATGTATATTTGTTTTGTAGGTTATCAAAAGTGAAAAAAAAGACTTGTGGTACCTTGGCCAACTTTGTGATAAAGGTTTTAAAGTTGTGTTTAAACCTAATCAATGTCTTTTATATGATGCATGATGTAGCAATGTGTCTAAGGAAAAAGAGTAAATAATATATATACTTGTTTGATCTTCATCATGCATCATTCAGCATACATTGCTTGCTTACAAAAGAGGTGTTTTTCTTGGTTATGCTATACATGGTCATGCATATAGAGTTTATAACAAAATACTAATGATTGTTGAAGAGTCCATAAATGTTGTATTTGATGAAACTAACCCAAAGCTGCAAGATCAAGTGTCAAAGAATGCATATGAATATGATTTACTGTAAGAAAAGAATTATGCTGCAAAAAAGTACTCTACTACAGAAAATCAATCGACTAAAAAAGGAAAAATAGCCGACTGAAAAAGCTGCAAACAACAACTTACCTAAGGATTGGATCGAGCCTAGAGGACTATTAAAGGACAACATTATTGGTGATATTAAATAGGGAGTATCCACTAGACACAAACTTGTATTTTGTGAAGCTGAATATATAACAACTGGACATGGTTATGCACAAGTCATATGGTTGAAGCATAAACTCTTGGACTATGGTGTAAAGTTAAGTAAGGTACCCTTGTATTGTGATAATACTAGTGTAATCAACTTAAACAAGAATACAATACAACATTCTAAAACTAAGCATATATAGATTAGGCATCATTTTATTCAAGATCATGTTCAAGAGGGAGATTGTGAAATTCAATTTGTTAAAACTAAAAATCAATTGACTGATTTGTTTACAAAACCATTAGTTAGAGATAGGTTTAACAAGCTAAAAATTGAACTAGGCATATTAGACATGAAGAATGTGATTTGATGTGTTTTTGGCATGTTAATCTTATGTATTCATGCATTGATTTCATTAAAATAAGCTCATTCTAAATAACTGAAAACTGTCATATTTAGTCTATTGATTTTTCATTTTAGTCTGTTGATTTCTCTTAAATCTGCCTCTGTTTGCAAAAATTCAGGTCTGTCAAATTTTTCAATCTACTGACTCTATAAATCAATGTGTTAATTTCACTTAAGTTGCCATTGTATGTAGAAAATCTGATTTGTCATGAATTTTAATCTGTTGTTTTCATAATTCTATGTGTTGATTTCAGTTTGTTGCTTTCACTTAACCATATTTTGTTTGTAGTCTTTTATGAATTGTTGATTTTTTAGTCGACTGAATTATAAAATCAATCTATTGATTTTACTTAAACTGCAAATTCTCTAACAAATTTAATTCCAAAGCTGACCCAATCAAAGAGAGCATCTTGTGTCAGGTATTATCTGCCCTCAACAGTTATTTCATCAGCCATGTGTTGCTTTTTCTTATTTGTTTTACAAAAAAACATGTGCGCTACTGTCATGCATAAAAGGATTCTGCATGCAGATCAACGAGAAGGCTTGGAAAGATGTAGCTGGACTCAAAGTAATAGGTGTTCAAGTGAGGAAAGGTGAAGCTGGGGTTGTGCAAGAGTTCAACAAAGTCCAATACTATGGGCAATGCTTGAGGAACCCCGCTATTGAGATCAAACATTTTCATGTTGGTGGTCTCAAGGTGGATCAAAGGCTTCTTGCTATGATCATCACAAAAATCATAGTTCCATGTGGGAGCAACCACTCTACATTGAATGAAGGAGATTTGATCCTCATGTATTATTCCAAACACAATGTGCAAGTGGATTGGATCTTTGTGCTTCGTGATCACATGCTCAAGGCCAAGAGGCTCACAGACTCCAGGCTGCCCCATGTGGTTCTGGTGTCCAAGTTCATAAAATACTTTGATATTGATGTAGAAGATGAGCTGGAAGAGTCAACAAGACTGTTGAACCAAACCTTCAACCAAAATCTGCATAAAATGGGCTTTCTCAAGGTGGGAAATCAGTGGGCAGTTGTTGGTGTTGTAGTTTGTGATGCACATGACCATGAAACTGACCTAAGTGGAGCAAACAAGGAAGAAGAACTCACTATTGGGGCAATGGAAATTATCCCCTACAACCCTTGAGAGGACAAAGGCCTTGTGTGCTCACAATTTGAGAGATGGTGCTGAATCAACTGCATGAACTCAATGTGTCTTAAAATGCGCATCACAACTTTTGTAATGAGAGGTTCAACGATTTGGATGACCAAATTCATGACATTCATGATCTGCTGACTTCATTCTAGATTATAAACAATCATCAAGATGACAGAGTGTATTGGCCTTTAGGATCAGACATTGCAATCGTGTGTTTGTGGTGTTTTAGTATGAGTTATGTTAGTTTTAGTCAGTTGATTTTAGTTTTAGTCGGTTGAATGTATTAACTTTATGTTTTTATTCTCTGTTTCATATAATCAATGTTGATTTTAGTTTTAGTCAGTTGATTTTAGTTTTAGTCGGTTGTATCGTGTTCTATAATCAATGAAAGGTTATCCACTGTTTGTGTTCTTAATGCATTACAACTATTTGATGAATCCATAAGGGAGAAAAATTTAAGAAACAACTAAAATTGGACAAAATTGGAAGCATTAAAACTGGAATTGATAAAATCTAGAATTGAACCGATATTATTGATAGGGGGAGCATTTGAATCAGTGTGTGCTTGTTATCTTGTGTGTACTACTATCTTTTGTGTACTACTCTTGGAAATAATTTTCATTTTCACAAGCTCAAGCTTAGGTGACACTTTATCAATTCAATGGCATCCAACCAAATGAAAGAAATTTGCAATGGAGGTGGTTAGAGGTTAGCTTCATCAAATCAGGGAGAGAATGTTGACATAAATAGCCTGAATGCTTTTATACTTGAAGATTTGATAAAGCTTTGATGAAGGTACATGAAGCCATTGCCTTGGAACCATGCTTACATTGATGAAGATATGGAGATTGGATGTTACTCGTGTTGATAAAGCCTTGTATGCATGCCCTTTATCTAGCTCAATCATGGGGAAAACAAGCTTGAATATTGTAATTCATTTTGTAGACTAGTTAGCATTAATTAGATGTATATGGTCAATGCTGTGTCTTTTAATCTGTTGAATGGATTTTTAACAAATTAAAAGGTTAGTTGCGGTAGTCTTAATTAGGACTTATTCAATCAGTTGTTTTATTTTGTAATCGACTAATTTCACTTAAGTTAAGTGAAATCAACTGATTGATTTGAAAATGAACTTGTTAAATTTTGTAACAGTTTGACTATAAGAGTTGTACTTTCCGAAAGAGAGGTAACAAAACTCTTTTTATCGGGAAATCATTCTGAAAACTGTGGAATTCTCTCTTTCGTGATCATACAGTGTAACTGGTGAAGATTGATCTTGGATCATTCTTGGAGCATTTTGCTTGATGTTTAAATCTTAGAGAAGGTGGTTATGGTTGGCAAGGTTGTGCTATCACTGAGGTTTGATCTTTCTCAAGCTTGTTGGTTGTGTCTGGTGGTTTTCCAGGTCTGCAAGATGTTTGTTGCAGTGCTGGTTTGATTCTTGTGTCACTCAAGAGTCTTTTGTGTGTATTTTTGCATATTTTGAAAGTGTAAGGGTGTAAAGTTTGTTAATCTTTTGAAATAGTGCAAATTCAGGCTCGGGTTTCCTTGACTAACTGGATGTAGCTCAGGTTTGAGCGAACCAGTATAAAAATCTTGTGCATTGCTCTTTTATCTAACCCTTCTCTCTTACATTACAATTTAAAGTTTCAAGAATTGTGATCTAAACCATCTTTTTGACATTCTTGTGAGATATGGTGTTATCTGCAGCATTGATCATGTTTATATAACTCATTGGAACATATCTTGACTGATCTTTCACATTGATCTTGCTTTAAATCATGAATTTGCTTTTCTGCATTTTTTCCAGTTTTTCAGTTGATTGTTTTTGTGTTTTAATTGATTGCTTCTATCAATACTGGTTTTGTCTGTATCTATTTAATGAAATCAATCGGCTAACTCTGGTTTTGATCGATTGAAAGTGTCTAGTCTAGGAGTGTTTGCATCCATACTTGGTGGTTGATTTGATTCAATTAAAAATTGTTTTAGGCTTTCAAAAGTCACATTATTTTTTAACTAGCCAATTCAACCCCTCCTCCCTCTTGGCATTTCAACCATTTCAAAACTTACAGACCTTTCTTGAACTTTTAGGGAAAATTTATCTAGACTTGATGAAAGTGTTTTTCACCAATTTGCAATTAAAAAATGATGTGTTTTTGTCTAGTGTCAAAGGAGTTCACATGGAGATATCTAAGAAGGCTTGGAAAGATGTTGCTAGACTTAGGGCAAAAGGTGTTCAAGTGAGGAACGGTGAAACTGGTGTTGTGCAAGAGTTCAACAAAGTCCAATATTATGGGCAATGCTTAAGGAACCCTGGTGTTGAGATCAACCATTTTCATGTTGATGGTCTCAAGGTGGATGAAAGGCTTCTTACTATAATCATCACAAAAATCATAGTTCCACGTGGAAGCAACCATTCTACGTTGAATAAGGGAGTTTTGATCTCATGTATTGCATCCAACACAATGTGCAAGTGGATTGGATCTTTGTGCTTCGTGAACACATCCTCAAGGCAAAGAGGCTCACGGATTTTAGGCTGCCCTATGTGGCTTTGGTATCCAAGTTCATAGAGTACTTTGGGGTTGATGTAGAAGATGAGTTGGAAGAGTCAACTGGAATTTTGAACCAAACCTCCTATCAAAATCTGCACAAGATGGGTTTTACCAAGTTGGGAAATGTGTGGACAGTTGGTGGTATCAATTTTTTAGTCGATTGATTTCTGTTTTAGCTTGTTGAATGTATCAATTTTATGTTTTTCTTCACTGTTTTATTTTCAATTTACTGTGTCGCGTGCTATGATCAATGAAAAAGTATGCTTTGTTTGTGATCTTAATTGCATCTATTTGATGAATCTAAAGGGGGAGAAATATTTGGAATCATTAAAAGCAGAATTTAAATGAATTGAACTAAGAAACTGCTACACCAAATCTAGATGATACCCATACTATTGATAGGGGGAGCATTTGCATTTGTGTGGGCTTGTTATCTTGTATGTAATGCTTTTGGAAGCTTAGATGGTACTTCATCAATTCATAGAGTTCAAGCAAATAAAGGTTGATCCAATGGAAGCAATATGCAATGAAGGTTGGCTTCATCATGATGAAACAAAAAAAAGGCTTTTAACGTCTGATATTTTTGACCCTTGATGTATGTCCAAACTCTAACGTCGTATTGGGTGACGTCAAAATTAACGTCATAAATATACACCACATCAATTAATGTCAGAAGATTGAACAGCAGATGTCAGTTAACGTTAGTGGATTGGACAATAGACGTCCATTCCCATGCTGAAAGAAGGGAAAAATCTACTTTATTTGATCAAATCATAGACAGAATGTTGGTACAAATAGTCAGGAGGATTTGGTATTTGAAGATTTGATGAAGGTACATGAAGTCATTACCTTCGAACATGTTGGAACCATGCTTACTGTAACATCCCATCAGGATATTACTGATATAAATAAATAAAATAAATAAAATCAAAAAGACATCGCATTTATGAATAAACCTCATTTCCCAAAAACGCGGGAAATTAAAACTTTTATTATCGTATAATAAAAACAATGATCCATAGTTTATAAGACGGGAATAATATTCAACTGTCTCACAAAAATTTACATATTATTTCAAAACCAAAAATAATAAAAACATAGATATGAAAATCCCATGCTCCGTATCTCAGCTTCACCGGCACCACCTGCATCAACATCCTCTGCTCATGTGTACCACGCACACGATCATCGCCAAACACAAGCAGATAGGGTGAGCTTAACAGATAAAACATATAAAATGGCATACACATCTAAAGTAGATATATATAAACTACACCAATATCCCAGAGTGTTACTATTATTTAAAATCTCATCACTTGGCCACCACCAGATCATTCGTGTTCTACCTCTCTTAGAGACTACTTCAAGGTAATTTACTGCCAAACCTATCGACCACAACCGATAGAGCACGTGCGGGAAACAATTGTTGCGGATCACACACCGTAACGCCAGGTGGAGTTCCCAAATACAACATAAGTCGTATTGTCCCAAGACTACCAAACTCGTCAGGTATCTACTAAGGAGGGCAATCCATTTGGACCCATCTGTACTGGTCACAACCAACACACTCACACCAACAACACTCGCCAACCCGAGCTCAACTCAAGGGTTCCTCATGTTCATCTACCATCCCGAGCTCAACTCGAGGGATGCCATTCCGAGCTCAACTCGAGGAATGATACGTGCTTAACCCCTATCCCGAGCTCAACTCAAGGGATACGTTCTGAGCTCAACTCAAGGAACCCAGCAATCTTACCTTTGAAGCAACACTAAAAGCCTTGTAGATCACGCCTACATAGTCCAACAATTAAGACTTGCAACAGTCAAATCGCCTAGCGGGGGACACGTACCGCTAGGCGCTACAGCTTCCAGACCGCCTGGCGGGGGACACGTACCACCAGGCGCTAAGTGTCTCAGAACACTCAAACACAGCAGCCACCGCCCGGCGGAACCACCTGCACCGCTAGGCGTCAAGGCTCCAAGAGCCCACTGTTTTTTTCTCTATCGCCTGGCGGGTTGGCCCTCGTCACCAGGCGCCACGAACTTCCAGTCCCTCCTGCTCTGGCGCTGTTGCCTGACGGAGCCTAGCTAGCGACCAGATGACATACCAGTAGTTGTCTAGTACTAATTTCTGTCTTACACCCTGTAGATCCTTACTTATAGATCTTTAGTTATACCATTCCTTGAACCCCAGACACGTGTTTGCCCTTTCCTATAATTCTCAATTCCCTTAATATTATTTGCTTTTCAATATCCTTATGTCCAATTTCCCTTTTTGTTCATGCTTTAACACACTCGTATAGAGCCCACTGTTCAATCCCTCACTCAACCCCGACCATTCCTCCATAAGATTTCAGCACCAATTGGTCTAATGGCAAAAGTTCCCATTCTCTTCAACCCTAACACTGTTCCATCAATTATGTTCATCATTTATGCTGGAAATCAACAAAATACAACCTTATTCAACTCGTAGCCACTAACCCTCGGTTTTCCTCCGATTAAAATCATTCCAGAATGCACACGATCACAAAATCGAGCCAAATAGACTCACGTCGCCTGGCAGAACTTCATCTCCGCCAGACAGTTCATCAAAGAACCCAAAAAAAATTACAGAATTGCGTAGCCTAGTGGTACAAGGCTTCACCACCAGGCGGTTCATCAGGGAACGCAAAAACACACACATTTTGGTATGAGCCGCCTAGCGGCTATGTATAGCTCGCCAGGCGGTTTCTGGAAAATTTCCAGAAATCAGAATTTCGCAGAAAAAATGGAAACCATGCATTCAAGTGAACATATTTTTCATGTAATCATTAAAACGAACAAAGAAAACGGAGTCCAGCTCCCCTAACCTGGTTTTCCTTCATTTAAAGTTTTGACGGTTAAGAGTTCTCCCTACACCAGTTGCCTCCCTTAGCCTCCAATAATCTCACTCAAACCTCACAAAGTCTCAGATTTTGTGCTCTTTTTCTGGGTATATTTTCCAGCCTTGCAAAACCCTCTATATTAACCCAAACTTGCTTTTTAAAGAGTGCCTAAAAACTAAGTTAATTATCTAGAACGAAAATTGAATGTTAATTAGTGGTTAATGACATTTACCATCTCATTATGGCTATTTTTCCAGCCCCTTCTCAGCTACCACACTTACTAGGGTTTTCCCTCAACCTTTCCTATTCAAACCAAAACCAAAAATACCAAAAAATAAGGTTTTAATTTGGGTTCTCCAAGGTTTGAACCCATCACCATTCTAATGCCAAATCAATGCCAAACCATCAAGCCAATTCATGTTTCTTGCTAACTAATACACTTCAAGCATTATATCATAAGAAACATGGTTAAACATATTATTAAAACAATAATAATTGAATAACACACAATTGGCATACATAGGACTTGAACCCAAGTCCCCTAACACACAATTAATGTCATAAATGATCTTCCCACCCGCATTTATTAATTAATTAATTAAATTCCACAGGTTACATTGATGAAGATGTGGAGATTTAATGTTTTACATGTTGATCAAGCCTTGTGTCTGTGCTCTCTATCTGGATTATTCATGGGGAAAACAAGCTTGAAGATTGTAATTCAAGTTGTAGGCCATTTTTCATTAATTAGATGTATAAGGTCTTAGTTGTGTCTTTTAATCTATTGAAATGTTTTTCAACAGGTTAAATGATGTCTTTTAATCTGTTGAATGAGTTTTTAATAGATTAAAAGGTTTATTGCAGTAGTCTTAAGTAGTACATTTTATATCAATTGATTTATTTGGTAATTGACTGATTTCACTTATGTTAAGTGAAATCAATGGACTGAATTAAAAATCAACCTATTGAATTTCGTACCAGTTTGACTATAAAAGTTGGATTTGTCGAACGAGAGAAAGGGAAACCATTGTTTAGCGCGAAAACAGTTTGTGAATATATATATATATATATATATATATATATATATATATATATATATATATATATATATATATTATTCATCAAATACAACATTTATGGACTGTTCAACAATCATTAGTATTTTGTTATAAACTCTATATGCATGACCATGTATAGCATAACCAAGAAAAACACCTCTTTTGTAAGCAAGCAATGTATGCTGAATGATGCAAGATGAAGTTCAAACAAGTATATATATTATTTACTCTTTTTCCTTAGACACAATGCTACCTCATGCATCATATAAAAGACATTGATTAGGTTTAAACACAACTTTAAAACCTTTATCACAAAGTTGGCCAAGGTACCACAAGTCTTTCATGATGTGATGGTTAAAGTTTCATGTTTTATGCTTTATTACAAAACACTTAATTAAAATCAAATGGTATTTGATGAAATTTATTCTAACAAGTTAATTGTTTAAATTTAAATTTGACTATTTAAATATAAAGATATTCCAACTTACATGTATTTAGATCTATGGATTGATGTTTCATTTTTTGTTTTTACAATTCAATTACATTTTTCAATCTTAATTCAATTTTCTTTCAAACTCCACAAAAATTGTTTTGCATAATAATAAATCTAAAATTGCATTCAATTGATCATATATTTGCGAGTTGACCTAGGTTTTGAAGTTTATATAGTAAGGTTTTAGAATACTTAGTGTTTTGTTATTGAATCAACCTTAATATCAATCCCATGTCTCTCTTGCACCAGTAAATGTGCAAAATTTTCAGCATTCTTCTTTAGATGTAAAACACATCAATGAGTTAAGGAAATATCTTCTATTTTCTTCATCAATCCAAGATCCTTTTAGGAACAATTCATTATGGCCATCTACGGGTATGTAATGCTTATGCTTGACAATGTCCGTCATAACTATTTATATGGTTTAATTTAAAGAAAGCAATCATTTGTTGCTTCCAATTTTTCTCCTTTGAATTGAGATGGTTTGTTAATAATTTATCCTTTGAATGTATCAATTTATTGTAACACCTCTATGAGCTCAATTTAGTTGTACCTGCACTAAAACACCTAAAAATATCCAAAGAACATTTACACAACTAAAATTATTTTTAACATGTTTTTGTATCTCATGGTCAATAAACTTAATTATAACAAATCTTAATTAAAATAATCTTTAAATCACAAAATCAAATTAAGAATCAAATATTAAAGGCTAAATAAGGGCATAAATATGCATTCATCAATGATCTACTAAATGTTGATAGGGGTGGGTCATCTAATAACTTTAAAATTCATTCATGGAATTATTAGAAAAATGATAGTGAACACTTTACTTTATAATGGTTCACCCTAACCTAGGTTACATCTAGTTCTCTTTTGGAACCCATGAAGGATTCCACTGGTCAAAATTAATTACAAGTATTATTCATAATCACTTTTACATGAACATATATAGGTCACTCCTAATTGAGAACACAAAGTCATTCCTAACTATACAATAATAAATTATTGGTTTATAAGGAAAAACTTTCTTTGGAGTTGTTTATAAAATTCTATTTTCAAAAAAGTGAAGGATTCCTAGACGACCACTCCTTTCTCCATGGTCTAACTTCATAAAAGTGAAGGGTTTACAAATAAGCTCTCTCTAAGTTATTCATAAATGTATTACATGAAAAGGTTGTAGTTTGCATGTTATACCTTGTCCTTGTGTTCGAAATAAGTGATAATATATATGTTTCGAATAATATTGATCTTAACATATAAATGTTTGCACTATGTTTGTAGAGAATATTCATTCTAATCGGTATTACAAAAAGGATCTCACGAAGACTTGTTTACATCAAAGGTCTGTTGAAGAATGCAGTTATGTTGCTCCATAACAACAACTTCGTACATGGCTTGTTCATTTCATATGGTCCTAACTTTTACTCTAATTGGGACCAAAATATGTCTTAAGTTTGACAAGATATGCTACGTATTAGAAGGTGATGAAGGATTAAGTTGGTCATTTTTAGTTTAATGAATATGGTGAAGAGTTTCTTAAGAAAACCTAGAAGAGATTCCTGTTGGACATTAGGATAGAAAACTATCTAGATGTGAATGTTCACTTCTAAAGGTTCTAGAGACTGATAGAGGTGGATTGTTTAAGATTGAAATGGAAAACAACACATATAAAAAAAATACAAGTAAAATGAAATAGCAAGAAAATAGAAAAAAGAGATAGTAGATGATGATAGAGATTAAGTGTTGGCAAAAGCAAGCTTGAAGCAAAGAATTGATAAAGTCATGTGCATGAAGATCTTAAGTGTTTGATGAAGATTGATGAAGATCCACTTGAAGATTATGTTTCAGTGTGTTAAATCTGTAGATAACATGTTAAATGTAATGTGTTAGTGTTATATCTTGTTAGTAGGCTATATGACATAGGTTAGATGTCTTGTGTGCATTAGTGTGTCTTTTTTAATCTGTTAAAATGGGTTTTAACAGGTTAAAAGGCTTGATGTATATAGTTTCCGATATGAATGTATTCAGTCAGTTGAATTATTTTTCAATCAACTAATTTCACTTAAGTCAAGTGAAATCAGCTGACTGTACAGAAAATTCAATCGACTATTTTCACTTAAACTAGACTATATAAGCTGTGTTTTCGCGAATAGCGGAGCGCATTTGAGTTTTTAAGTAAGAAACTTTGTCATTCATCTTTGGAAAGCTCTCTCTCTACAATACAACAACTACAACTCATGTTTTGAAGATCTTGGTTGATCTTGGTTAATCTTGGAGGCATTTTGGCTTGTGAGTAGCTTAAAGAACACATGTATGGTTGGCTAGGGACAACCACCATCATGTTTGGATGTTCTTGTGCCTCTGGTTGGTTTGCCTGATGTGATTTCAAGTCTGTAAGTGTGATTCTTGCAGGGTGTGTGTCTAGATTTTTATGTGGTTCAAAAATTTTGAATATAGTGGACACCAGACTCATGTTGTTCTGGTAAACTGGATGTAGCTCTGTGATTGAGTGAACCAATATAAAAATAGTTGTGCATTTCTCTTTCCGTCATCTCACTCTCTTTGAAATTCTTTAAAAACTCAAGAAAACCAAGCAATTTGATCTTTGGTGTGATTTAATGCATTCTTGTGTAATCTGAGGCTATATACTTGTTAAAAATACTGATTAGAACAAGTCTTGTATGTAAAAGATTGCTGCTTCAGTTGAATTCGTGAATTCTGCATTATGTATAAATCTCCAGTATTTTAGTCGACTGAATTGTCTTTTTAATCAACTGTTTTATATTTTCAAGAACAATTTAGTTTGTTGTTTTATATTTTAATCGACTGAAAGTGTACTGGTCTGCTGCATTTACATCAAACTTTCCAGTCCATAAGATTCAATTGAAAAAAGGTTTAAGCTTTCGAAAATTTTTTATGAAGCCAATTCAACCCCCCACCCTTTCTTGGCTAAACCCACCATTTCAAAACTAACATTAAGCATGCCACTCTTAGAGGGGGCATAGCCAAACCAACTCTAGAGATGAGTAATGAGTGCCGCCACTTGCATAGCAAGATAAGGCTAAGTGAATCTCCACTCCTTGAAGGAGGAAAAGCTCACGGAAAAGAGGTTGAATAACAAGTGTATAAACTTCAATTTTTCAACCCTTTTACAAGTCTAGGAGCACCCTTTATATAAAAGGGTTTAGGGGCCTCTAAGCAAATAAACATAAGTTCCAAAGGGCAACTAAGAAATTACCCAACCCTAGCTTCTAGAAATTAGGTTAAAACTAACGCATAAGATGACAAAAATGAAGTAGACAAGGTGGTCTCCATTTGTGAATTTTTTCCAAGCCCATGGAGGACCACATGGTACATGTGCTTTATGCTTTATACTTTCCTCTTTACTCCACATTGTACTTGTTTTATGCTTTATGCTCTCCATGTAGACATGCCTTAATCATCTCCAATTAGTGTTCATCCTCTCCTAATTATCATAAGCAAACCTACAAAAACAAATAAACATATATTAGTATGTTGGCTTAAGTCAAGTCAAGTCTAGTCAAGTCTAGTCAACAAGTCAAACCTAGTCAAAGGTCAACAAGTCAACTAAGGTTGAGTCAACTAAGTCAACTTAAGGAAATTCAAACAATGAAAAATAATGAAAGGGATGAAGGAACTCCCTTTCTCCTAAGCATATGCCATGGGCCATCATCCTTGGTTGGAGTCAAGCCTTCATCAGACGGTTTCTTCAAATGAATGTATGAACTCAATGTGGCACAAAGAACATTTAAGGCAACCACCAAGTCTACGTGGATAGATGTAGCATGAAGAATTAAGATGTCTCCATGTCTCAACGACTTGAAAAGGATTGTCAATGACTCTTTCTTCTACACCTCTATATACAGAGGATATCTTGAAAGAAGAAATATTATCAACTGACAAACTTATGATCCTACAAATAATTGTGAAGTTGAAATCTTAGTATGCAAAACCTAACTCGATAAAATATTGTTTATGTTCTCTAGCTATTTTGAAGAATGAACTTCATTTGTATTTGTTGTAAGATGTAACACCTCTTTTAGTATGCATCTTCTTATATTTTATATCACTTTTTTTATAATTTATTGTATTAGTCAAGAGTGTTTATGTTTCAAAGTCAATCTTAGCCAAGACTGATTGCATTCCAGATAATACTCAATCTTAGTCAAGGTTGGCTACATTCCAAATAATATTCAATCTTAACTAAAAAAAAATTGTGTTCCAGAAAATAGTCCATCTTAGTCAAGAGTAGATGCACTTTGAACAATACCCAATCCTAGTTATGAGTGATTACAATCCAAACAATACTTAATTTTAGGTGTGACTGGTGTCCACATAATACTCACCTTATATTTATAATATTAGTCTATCTAGTGAAACTTGATTAAGAACTTTACATAGTTGTTACTATCCGATTTCATCCAAGTAATTAAAATGTTGAATAAAATAAAGTGAAATTAATTTAAGAAAAAAAAACAAAAATGGTAAAACTTAAACAAATTTTAAATATTTTCAAAAAAAGGTAAAAAAAAAAAGCTTTTATAATAAAAATAAGTTTATATCTAATTTGATAAAGGTCATAAAATCTATGTAAAAAAATAATACTTGTAATTTAAAATAAAAATTTTATTTATAAGAAAAATATTTATCAATACAAGATAAACAAATTTATACTATGTAACTCCTTCTAACCCTCCTTTCATGAACTTTTTTTTTTCTAACAACATCCATTATAAGAAAATCATTAAGTAGTAACTAAATTTAGAAATTAAAATAAATAGTCATTATATTGACTAAGTTAGACACCATTTTATAACATAAAAATTATTGGTATCTAAAATAGTGTATATTATTACTAAAAAGTTATATTTGGTTTCTGAATTAGAGTCTAAATTGATCTCTTACATTAGCTACCAAGGTTTTAACAACTATTTTTCTTTGATAATAGTTAGATTTTGGCTTTAATCCCTATAAATTTTTGTTTACATCTTGAACAAGAAGCTAATACTCCAGGGGTCATTAGTCACTGTGTGCAGCTTATACTACTGTAACATCCTAGCCAAAAAATAATTATTTAAAATTAAAAATGGTAGAAAAAATAATAATCTGCATTTATTATTGAAATACTTTTCCCAAAAACATGGGAAAAATCAACACTTTATTTCAAACGTTCCAAATAAACAAATCCATAAAAGTGTTCCTATTACAATTAATGAAACTGTTCATAACACTGTTTATAAAATAGTCCATGAAACAATATAAAAACATCATTATGTAAAACTCCCAGGCTGACCCCACTCCGACTCTATGCATGTAGGTGCTCACCTACATCAACATCTACTCCCATGTAACAAGTTACATGATCATTGCCAAACACACACAGATAGGGTGAGCTCAAATAAAGTAAAATACAATATAAATTAATAATACAACTTCAAACCCATAACCCTTGTTAGAACCCCAATCTTTAATCCTCGACTTCTAAAACTTCCGTTGGATGCCTCTTGATTCAACACCCTTTTATGATTACATTGATCGATTTTTCCTGCCACGAGTGTCTACTCGCTCCTCCGACTACAGACCACCACCCACGAGTGTCTACTCGCTCCTCCGACTACAGACCACCACCTAATAGTCCACACGCGGGAATAATTTTGCCACGACCACGATCCACGACACCAAGTGGAGTTTCCCAATACGAACCACAGTCCGTATTTGTCCCAAGACTACCAAACTCGTCGGCTGACACTAAGGAGGGCAATCTTCCAAAATCCATTTGTACAAGCCACGATCTCGCACACTCCACTAGACTTCCAAAACCACCAGGCTAAAACTTCGATCGCCACGTGTTACCCCAATACATATTGTACTCATAACTAGGACCCCAACAAAGCATCGCATCAAGCCTCCATCCAAAGCTGTGTAGAATCCTCCTCGCGATCCAACTCTGCACAAAAAATCGCATGGCGCATCACTCACGTCACTAGGCGAAACTTGGTTCCAAACAGCTTGGCGGTCTCCTCACGTCGCCAGGCGACAAACGCCCTCCAATGCATCTGCCAATAACCACTGCCTGGCGAAGCCTCCCCTACCGCCAAGTGCCACACAAATCCAGTTGCCACTACCACTATTTTGGTCTTTATCACTTGGCGGATCATCCCATGTCACCAACCGCCATACCGTAACACATTTGCACTTATCTAGTCATAACCTTTTTACTGAATAACAATACAATAGATTCATAGATTCACAATTAAGGTCACACTCTTAACTTAACTATGATATAATCAATTATGCACTCATTATTTTACCAATTAAGACATCCTCCAATTACATAAATTAAACGCATACATTCCATATAATTTCAGTCTTCAAACAGGGACTTCATAACAATAGACAATAGGTTATGCACCACATCCTAGTTAAGGCAAAACATGGCTTTTACATGCATACCATCCCAATTTATATCTCTTCACACCTATAACTAATTATATTACATTCCAATGTTTCCTTTCCATCCCTTACACTCAATTACACAATATCATGCACCAAAATTTTAGATAATTACACCTAGAAACCCAACGCAAGGCAAAAATAAGCTTTTTCGGCTACACCTGATGTGTTGCCTGGCGGTAGTTCTTGCACCGCCAGGCGGTGCATACAAATTATGGGTTCTGCCCAGAATTTCTACACCTGTGCGACCTCCAAACCTTCATTCATCCAATTTAACACAGATTTTGGCACATTTATATAGTTCAATATCATGGAAATAGTGCACCGATGATAATCACAAATCATGTTTATTCATCTCCAACCCCAACTTGCCCTAATTCCCTAATCATAGCAGATTTCATAGAATTATCACAAGTTCATACAATCTCAGACATATAAACACGTAAAAAATTTATAATTTGATATAAAGACCCCCAACCAAGCATTTCCAACATCACTAAACTCACGCAAATGAATCAATTGGCTACGCCAGTTTGTGTCGCCTGGCAGACGACACATAGCCACCAAGCGGTTAATAGAAGAAAGTCCAAAAACTAGGTTCTAGAGTATGCGTCGCCTGGCGGGTCAAACATGAGTGCTAGGCGATTTCTGGAAAATTTCAAAAATACGAACAAATTTTGGTATTTTATAGTAGTGCTAGGACCACATTCATATTATTCGATCCAGAATCATGCAATTCAATAAAAACATGTAAAAGAACTCCCCTAACATGATATTCCTTGCTTCCACTTGCAAAACGTAGCTAGCCTTTTTGATCTCCAAAGCCTCCTTTGGTCTCCCACACTCTAGCCCTTCAAACCACTCTCAATGCAGTGTTTCAGTGCAGTTTAGTGGCTGGTTTTTCTCACTTTAGCAGTCCTAAACGAAATTAAGTAAATTAAAACGAAATTAATTTCCAAGCATAAAAAAAAATATATGTTACAGTTTTACTCCAACCAAGATTTGAACTCACCACCATGCACTTACCTAGCCAATGCACAACCACGCAACCAATTCATGTTTTATGGTAATTTTTATACATCTAGGAATTTATAACAACCCATTATGATCAAGCATACAATAAAGTAATACCATCAAAATAATCACACAATTGGCTTTCATAGGACTCAAACCCAAGACCTCTCAACATAACTAAGTACTCTCACCACTTGAGTTAGTACTTTTCCACGTCATGAAAGTTAGCATTAATTATCATAAAGGCTCCCACTACCAGAAGAGTTTCCCTTGTTGACTCTAGTTGGTCATGCCCAATGAGGGAAGGCTTGTGTTGGGTTGTGGTTTTACTGACATGGCAGTTATGCCATATTTCTTCTTATTTTCGAGAGAGAAGCTAACTTTTGGAGACTTGGAAGTGTAACACCTCCTTCGAGATGTCACGTGTAAGATTCTTTTTTCATTTAAAACATGAAGCACAACCTCTTATACCATCCTATAAGATAGGAACTTTTCACAACTATTTTTATCTCAAACAATACCTGATAAAAGATTCATCCAAACCTCTATATTCATCAAAATGAAAACATAGTTCATATAATCAATTAACTTAAATCGTTCGATGAGGTTTAATATCAAATCCTTCAAGTGAAAACTTGAAACCACTACACTATTACATTTTATTTCAAAAGAACCTTTTTAAATGTCAAAATAAAACATTCCAAAGCTTCCCCACAAACTCCTCACAACTTAGCTTCTCCAGTAGTATTTGCATCAACATCTACTCCCGTATAACGTAAGTCATACGATCATCGTAGGTGAAAACCACAACCACAAATATGCAAGGGTGAGTTAACCATGTATCACACCACATGACAAACATATTAACATACAACTCACATAACATATTATAATATAACACTCATTCATAAAAAAAATCCACCAATACATGTTATTAACACCACACCTCGAACTCATCAGAATATTACCACCAAGTAATATTAACGGTATAACACTTTCTCATAGAAAACCATTATACCTTTCCTACACACCAACGCCTCTTGGAAAAGTCCTTTCCCTAGCTTTCCATAGACTTACTAGCAACAACTTCACCCACTCGACAAAGCCTTAGGTGGAATACTCTTGCTAAGCTCATGCTAAAGACTTACGAAGGAACAAAACCCCTTTACCCTAACCTGGCAAAGTCCTCTAGGTAAAGAAATCATCTTGGCTTTACAGCTATCAGAGAGTTCATATTGTCTCAATACATATGCACATTCATTCATGCCATATCTCATCACATCATACCATCCCATACATATGTACATATAATTCTTATCATGACACAGATAAATCAATAACCACACGATTATACGCATTCATGATAAATAACACACAGGCACATTAAGGCCTCATCATCACCTATATCACAACACATTGACATCATACAATCTTCATCATTGTATTTAACATACATTAATCATCAGGCCCAACATTGCATATATTGCAAACAAAGCCTATCATAATTTATCACAACAAAATATCAACACAATGCAACTATGAAAAACCAACAATCATGTGTAACTTATAACTCAACCTACAAACCTCCAAACTAAATGATGAGTCATTATTTTCCCTTCTTCCATTTCCTTTTTGTGCCCATCTTGATGCTTTTTAGTGCTTAATTGTCTTCTGTTAGTGCATTTTCCTCAATTGAGCTTCATTGGGCCATTTTTCTGAATTTTAAGTAATTTGGCATTAATTAGTCTAATCTTTGTCTCTAAATATTTTTAGGTACTTTGTGAAGCAAATTTTGGATCTTGGACATTAATCTTAAGATGAAGAGAAAGTTTCCACATCATTGTCATGTCTACACCATGTCATTTAGCCTGTCCACATCACTAGGCCACCATTTTCAACCATAATGGCAATTTTGTAATTCTGACTTGCAGAAGGACAAATTTGAAAATATATAGAAATGTGGTGATGTGACCACGAGTTTTAGGTCATTTTTTTCATGGGCAGCCACTTCTTCTTTCTCATTCGCCATTTTCACATTCTTGAGCTTTGTGTGGTGACCCATGGAGGTGCCTTCTTTTTTTTTACGTTTTAGCACTTGTTTTTAGCATTTTTATGCGTTATTGACAACACCCAATGTGGATTTTACATTTTCAACTCATTTGCTAGCTTGGACATTTCATTTTGTGGATTGTATTGACTTGGAACAACACCCATGTATGGGGTTTTCGGTTAATATATCATAGCAACCATTTTTGTTCCATTAAAGCTTTAGAATTCTCTTTTGCTCTTGAATTTGTGTTTCAGTAAAACCCAAGTTAGGGTTTGATGTTCTGTTTTCGTCAATTCTGTTTTGAAGTGTTTAATTGCTCAATTTTCATGGCTTGCTAAATTCGTGTAATGACTCCTTGATGAGAAATGCAACGAAACTTTGAGGTTGTGCTTGTTTTGTGGAATGTATGTGGTTCATCTGTTTATGCTTAATTTACAGATTAATTACATATGTTTGGGTTAGGTTATGTTCATGCTTAATGTTTGTAGCTTGGCTGTCACAAATTCATGGATGTATGCATTGCTTAATTACATAATGAAACTAGATTGCAACTTTCACTTAGTGGGTTATAGTCTAGTGGATTGAGAGTAAGCAGAGGTTTCAATTTGGTGGCTTATGATAAGTGAAATTGTGTTTTAATCAAGGAAGTCAATACGTTTTTAATCACTATTGCATTTCATTTAATCTATTGATTAACATTCAAATATGCCAACCCCCTCACCCTTTGTGTTGAATTGCATCTGGAAAACAAGCTTTGAATGAAAGGTTTAGTCACTAAGAGACGACCTTGGTTGAACTACTGAGTATTACATTACATGTTTTATTTGGCCAGGTACGACCTCGATCACTAAGATCACACCTTTCAAACTGAAGAACAACATATTATGGACTAGTTGTCAAATATTCAGCTAAATCTAACTAATAACGAATTGGGAAATGCAAATAGTTTACCATTACAACTCATCAAATTAACCCAAAATTCTAATTCAATCGCTCAATAATACAGTACCACGAATTCCCACTACACTTTTATTCTACACCATAAATTATCATGAAATTCATACCTTTTAATCCAATTCTGCCAACAAAACAATTCTCCGTTCCAATTCCAATTGAAGGTAATAATACTCAAACCATATTTCAAATCTTATTTAACCACAAAATTCAACACAACCAAGTTACCATGGAATTTGACCAATTTACCATCCAAGGCTTCCTTCTCCACCAAAAATCAATTTGAAATTAAAAAAAATGATATGACATAATTATTGCCCTTATCATAAAATTGGCAAGACGACAAATAAACAACTCAATTGCATCGTGAAGGCACAAACGTAGAAGAGCAAAATTCCTCCTATTACAATTTTCACCCAATTCATCAAGATTAACTATTCTCAAAGCCACGACACATCACTTTTGGTCATACTCCATCACAATACAATGTTGAAAAGTCATCTTAGAACATTTTCCACTTAACCCATGAAGAAGACTACACACCACATATATCAAACCAAAAATACAAGAGGACAAGGCTTATCACCCCTTACGTGGAATTCCTACTCTGAGATCACCTTAGCTTTCCTCTACACTCCTTTGCTCTCAATCCAATGTGACCTTCCAAACCAACTCTGTCCTCTCTCCTTTCCACCCCAAAATCACACGTACCTCCCCTTTCTCTCACATAAACCCCCAACTTTTATTTTTCACTCCCACCTCTTTATTTTCCTTAATAGACCATAAAAAAATATTAAAATAAATTTAATGTGCACAATTCTATTTCATTTTTATTTTTCTGCTCTAAGCTTTTCTTGTGCTTATGCCCATACACAATGCATCCGCCTCAACTTTTTCATCTCCCTAGGTGTACAACAATTTACAGAAAAAAAAATATACACCATTCTACCCTTTTTTGTTATAGTAAAGATTTGAACACATAACCCCCAATACTTAAGCAGCACTCCAAACCATGTCAATCATCACATTTTTCTTATCAATCCATTCGCATATTAACATTTCAATAGCATCCACACATTTCAAGCATTCAAGAAAATACATTATAAACTACCACATGAATTACAATTAACGTATAAAATATAGGTAATTTATAAAATATAATTGAGCCCAAACACACTCTTCCAAAACACTTATGAAAGTAACATTTTTAAAATATAAATGCTTTAAATTCACACACAAGGAAATAAACCCTTGACCACAAACACATGGCAACACTCTAACCAACTATGCTACTCTCCACTTTGCCAGAATTATCTATTTATGAATTTAAATATTCCCCTCACGTCCAATTACCCTCTTAAAAAATATAATTATTTTTCATGGGTCTTACAAGAAGCACAAAAAATACTCTTTTAAGAGCAAGTTCGGCTGTTAGGGCTTATGGGAAGATCCACTTCATTCTTCTATTATATTCATTTTCTTCCTTTGTTCATTTTTCATTCTTGGGCTCTTCATGATAATGAAAAGCTAGATCCATTTTGTTAGGTGTAGATGTAACCTCTAAGTCTCTGTAACTTGTATTAATTTTATATGTACTTGTTTTTCATTAAATTTTAGTTTTTTTGTCTCTTGCCTTAATCCTTGTTGTGGTTTGTTCACCTATAGCTTGATATTTGATTCATTATATTGAAAAATATCTTTTGTGTTCTAGAATCGGGACAAAATACCTAATAAAGATTGTATCTACAAATAAAACATGACTCATTAGCTGTCTTAAACCCTTGTGGTTTAGGCATGTTGGTTTATTAAGGGTTCCAGGCATTTAATCTTAATATGGAAACACATACTCATTCTTTTAAGGAATTAGGGTTTGAGTGAACTTCTAAATTGACTTTGGAATTAAAATAAGAGGAGATGAGTAATTAAGTGCATGAGAGTGAGGTTCGGTGAAACCTAACCCCAATAATAATTTTCCATATCATCTATATCCTTGTCCAATCTTAACTCCTTGTCAAACTCTTAAAAGTATTTCAATTGTTTTTGCATAGTTTTAATTTCCTACACATAACAAAATTTGTGGAAACATTATTTTGTTTAAATTTGTTGTTAATTGTATAATTGAATAGTATTTCAGAAGTCCATTGGAAAAAAGATACTTGGAATTTCCATTTGCTATTTGTACGATTTGGACTTGCCAAAAGAGTTACAAGGTTTCAAAGTAGAAGACGGCTTGAATGTTGACATGTGACATCTTCCAAATAATATCAAGCCAATTTAATGGAATGGATGACATTGATTTTTTTTTAAAGTAGGGATGTAAAAAAAAATATAAAAACCAAAATTAATCAAAGATCTAAGGATGAAATTACTAATTAAACTTTTCCCTTTTAATCTTGTGTATCACTTTTTTATTTGTTGATTACAATAAATATCATTATTATTATTCATAATAATTAACCTATAAACCAACTTATTTAATTACTTTATAAACTTATTTGAATGCAAATCTTTGATAAGATTTATGAAAATAATTTACTTTTAAAACTTAAAACTTATGTATGCAATTAGTATATACTTTATTTAATTTTCTTTCCTTATCTGTTTTTATTGTTTAGTACATTTTTAATTATCTTTAATTTTTTTTATTATTATTGGTCTTTAATTGTACAAGACAAATAATTTAAATGTCAAAAAATAAAAAAATTAAACGTAATTAATACTCATTAAATCGACTAGTTTAAATAAAAAGATTTGTGCAAATAAAAGAATATATAAAACTTTTAAAAAATATACATTGACACTAATAAATTTAATAAAAATTAATTATTTAAAAAAACAAATTATACTTACATAGTAATATTGTTTTGCCTGGGACTCCAAAATTTTATTTCTATAATAAAATTTATCTAATTAAGCTTTTTAATGCTATTATTAACCAATTATTTTATCAACAAGTTCTTCCAAAAAAATTATAATATAACAAACTAGTTTATCGATTTGAAATTTAGAAGTTAGGAGCTTATAAACTAGCATCTAGTCTAAGAATAAAAACTATTTAAAAATTAACTTATACGTCAGCTTTTTCAAACACATCTCAAGTTGGTTAGATCTTGTTGGGTTTTTTGGGAGGATCACCCGTGAATTACAATATTAATGAGACTTTCTAACCCAAAAATAAGAAATTGACACCTGTCACAACCGAAATTGTGACGAAACGACAAACCACAAAGAAAAAAAAAATATTTAAGTGATTCAAGATAGAATAAAATTTTGGGAGTCGCCACCATGATTTATTTTGTGAAATTATGGAAATCCATAAAGATAAAAAAATGAGGTCTGCGAATACCGAATTTTGAGTTCGGGAGTCTACTACGTGTAGAGGAGGTGTTAGCACCTTACAACGTCCACTCGAAGGCGATATCTTTAACTAAATATGTAAAACTAATGTGGATTTTTAAATGCTTAAATTTCCTCGAAAGAATAAATATGAATGAACAAAAATATTTTCTTTTAGTTTATTAGGCCCAACAAGGATGAATCCTCACTCCTACGTATTCTCATTAAAAATGAGAAATCAGGGTTACGTTGTTCACTACAAGATTTAGTAGTTTTACTAACATTTGTTTTGTTACATCCACTCAAAATTTTACTAAATACATTTATTAGTAAAAAGGTTTAGTAATATGTTTAAAATTTTACGTTTTCATTAATTAAATGTTACTGAAGCTATTTAGTAACATTTTTATATATGTATCAATTGATACATAAAAATGTCACTAAAAGGTATTAGTAACATATGGTATATGTCACATTTGATATAATGTTACTAGATTGTATTAGTAACATTTTTTTATAATTTAGTAACATTTTTTAAATGTTACTAATGATCATATATGTAGTAGTGGTTCTTTGGAAAAAATGTTTGTTTGAAAACGTCGATGTTTTTAATTTTTGAATCTAAAATCTTTTGTATTTTTTTAAAAAAAAAGGGTATTAAGTACTAAGACGACGCGGGTGATCACACGAGTACATAAACCTTTATTATAAAAATGTCAAATAGCAAACGACCACAAAAACATCTAGAAAAAAAACGTATTTTGAAATTTTTTCAAATAAAACTTTTAGAAAAAACAAAGGTATTAAGTACTAGGACGACGCGAGGGGCCACACGAGTACTTATACCTTTATTTGTGAGATATTAGATGATGTGAGCAGTTGTACAAATACCCCAAAACAAGAAAAAGCTTATGAAAAATATTCTTTTAGATTCTTTTTAAAAAGGATATTTATTGAAAATAGATATACACAATTATTTTTTTATTTTAACTACTAATTTTCAAATATAATTTAAAATGAAATATAAAATAGATTAAAAAAACATATAATATTGAATTCAAATATCAATTCAAGATGGACCCACGTCATATTCACTAGTTAGGAAAAAAAGATCCACATGTTACACCAATGCATTTATTTTATATATATATATATATATATATGAATCTTTGATGACCCACCAGCATGATTGCTAATTGAATCCAAAGTGAACATCCAATTGAATCTAGTCCAATGTATTAACAAAAACGTGGTCCATTGATTTTCAATGAATGACTTTTTTTATAGAATATTTTATAAAAGCAATGGACCTCACCATTAGATCACAATGAAATAATACCTTAGATATATAACCACAAAACAAAGGAACCTCACATGCGAGGGCATCAAAGACATTAAACTAACAATATCAAAACCATACGATTCCCAATATCCATGGAACAAAACACACAAACAAAGGGTTCAAACTCTTCGTAGATTCATTCGTGCAAAAAGAGTAGCAACATCCCTAGTGAATATTACTTGATTTTATATTAAATAAATATATCAAGAAAAACAAGCGTCACAATCTTATTAATTCTCATGCTCGGAAACTACATCAGTTAAGATTAAATGCGACAAAATTTTAAAAATAAATAAAACCAAAGTCTTTACAAGTTCCAATAACTATAGAAACACTAATAAAGTCCTAGCTCTATCCCAGCTAGCCCTCACTCCGTCGCCTGAGCACCCTCGGCATCACTTGTAACACCATCTACTCTCGTGCAACGAATTACACGATCATTGCCAATCACAAACAGAAAGGGTGAGCTCAAAAGAATATAAAACATATATCAAATACATAATATAAAACATACACACCTAATTACATTCTCAGAATTTGATCCTATTCACATCCTTGGTACCCCCACGACTCTTAAACCCTCCAATTTACTCAACAAAGTTAGCCATGGACTCAGGATTCAAGATGCTCACACGAACATGCCCGCTCCTGGTCCTGCCTCTACGAACCTCCCCATTCGTAGTCCTACTCTACATACTTGCCCGCCCGTAGTCCAACACATGTGATCCACCAGCTACGTACCTCCTCGCATGCAGCATCTCTCAACTGTGAGCACGGAACATAAGAACCTACCTCGCTCGTATCCCCACAGGAGAGTAATTGAGTATGAACCTCCCCGCTCATACCATCACATGTTAACCACCATCCATGAACCTACCCGCTCATGGCACAGCATCTCCTGATCTGTGTTTTCATCAATGCGTACAAACAACACACACAAACTACACTAAACACGCTTGGGCAAAAAGCCTTAGCTTAAGCGACCAGGCCTGTCTCGCTTAGGCTAAGCTTCCTCGCCTAAGCGAGCGTCCTAAACTAGTTTACCTGCGAGGTCTCGCTTAAGCGAGTCTCTCCTTGCCTAGGCGAGATCGCCCTTCGCCTAAAACCCAAACTCTCACCTAGGCAGCAAGTTAACACCACACCAAGTTAAAACGCGAGGTCTCGCTTAAGCGAGAGCCTCTCACTTGGGCGAAACCGTGTCGCCCAAACATCACCCCCCTCGCCTGCGCGAGGGCCCCAAAACAAAATCTCACACCCTCAATTTCTCGCTTAGGCGAGAGGTATTCGCCTGAGCGAGTTAACAGGTCGCCCAAAACCCTGACACTCCGCCTGAGCGAGTAGCTCGTGCAGAAAACACAATTTTTGACTCTGCAACACTCGCTTAGGCGAGTCTGGCTCGCCTGAGCGAGATTATCAGTCTAGTACACTATTATGCGCACGCAAACACTCAAACCATGCCAACACCCCTCGCCAAAATTGACAATCAATCCCCTTGATCATTCTAGAATTACGAACCTATTTTAGACCCCAAAATTTGATCCCAAACCAATGCAATTGAATCATAGTCACATACAGTACCCAAAAACTCCATTATTTCCAATAAGTGCATACAAGAGTGATTATGCACGTACATCAGCCAAGGTTCAATCCAATCATAGAAAGCATGAAAATTTCATGGCAAAGAGACATATAATCATGCGTAACACTACAGTAACAGAATCAATGCAAGCACATAATTTCTAAAATGAAAAACTTCACTTAATGGTGATTTATTTGTTATTCAAGGTCCATGATTTAATAATTTTTCAGCCCCTTTGGCTGTCTAAAGTTGGGTTACTGGGATTCGAACCCATACCCTCATAATACAAAGTCAAACCACAACCAACAAACCAATTAACACTTTGTGATAATTCATACAGATATAGTATTACATTATCACTTACTTTGCTCTCACATGTTATATATATATATATATATATATATATATATATATATATATATATATATATATATATATATATATATATATATATATATATATAATATAAAAAAAAAAAAAAAAAAAAAAAAAAAAAAAAGAAAAAAAAAA
>Ga0214544_1003451_pt1 | contig 32671 bp, 11 predicted proteins | sample CNSS3metaG_FD_160074 | JGI IMG/M metagenome (GOLD analysis project Ga0214544, IMG submission 160074) | Root nodule microbial communities from cowpea collected in UCLA plant growth center, Los Angeles, California, USA - CNSS3 | ecosystem: Host-associated > Plants > Roots > Nodule | place: USA...
ACAATATATAATAGATGAGTTCCTTCAAACACGGATTAGATAAGTATACCAAAAAATATTAAATGAGTGATTTCATACATTGATTAGACGAGTCTATGCATATACATTAGACAACTTTGTCCATACAATTATTAGACGGGGTCTAACAATATATATTACACGAGTTTGTCTATATATTGATTAAATGATTGTAGCAATTAGTGGTGGATCTTGACCAACATTGTTGGGGGAGGCAAAATAATACCTCCAAAATTTATACATTTAATGATTGTCACTAATACAATAAAAATGAATACATAATTTAGTATAACAATAACTAAAAAAGAAATAAGACTAAAAATGAATATTTGGAAGAGTTGAATTTGTCTTGTTTTCATCTTCACGGATAGTTTCTCTTTTATCACTTTTAAAAAATGAATTTATTCTTTTATTCTTCATCAATATACCTATTTAAAAAAAAAGACAAAAATAATTTGTCATAATCTAATAAAAAACGGATAGACGTAAATACCAAAAGAAAATTTGATGATAATCAAACCACACTTAAAATCCAGTTATAAAAAACACACAGTCCAATATTTTTTTCTTCTATGTTCATAAAATAAAAAATTAATATACAAGCTCATCAAATAAATTATTAAACTAATAATTCACTATCATGTGTTGCACGAGAGAATTACCTTCTTCTTTATTTCTTTGAGAATGGAAGACAACAATTGAGATATGAGAGCAAAAGTAATAGATCTTTTTCTCTTCAGAAACAAAAGAAAATAGGTGAGAATGGGAGATGAGAACAATTTGTGAGAAACTCAAGTCATATAATGGAACCATAATTAAAATCTGGTTATAAAAAAACACACAGTACATTTTACTTCTAGGTTCATAAAATAAAAATTAATATAAAATAAATTCATTAAATAAATTATTAAACTAACATTTCACTATCAAGTGAGATGAAAAAATTACCTTCTTTTTTTCCTCTTCAAGAATGAAAGAGAATGAAGAGAAATAAGAGAAAAATAAATAAATATTTTTCTCTTCAGAAACAAAAGGAAACATGTGAAAATGAAAAATGAAAACAATTTATAAAACACTTAAGCCATAATAAAAAAATAATAATAAAAACATCTTGATAATTTTTTTTATTTTTTATTATGTTTGATTTTATATTTTATTATTTATTAACATTAATTATTATGTTTATAAAAGAAATAAAATATTTGATTTAATCATCATTAATTTATAATATATTACCTAATATCTATAATATAAAAAAGAAATTCAAAATATTTAAAATATAAAAAAGAATTCAAAATTTTTTGGGTGATGCCCGTGCTACCACAAACATCCGCCACTACTAGTATTACGCAAATATGTTTGTACGTAGATTAGACAACTTTTTAATATACATTAGATAAGTTGGAGAAAGTTGAGAGGAGTGCTTTGTCCTCGAAAAAGAAGTGGTTCACTAACAAGAGAAGGCCGAGCTTGAGAAGGTCAAGAAGCAAACCGTCTTCTTTATTCCTGCATTGAACGTCCTTGTTGGTGAGGTGGAGGAGGTTCCTGAGTCGACGAGGCCGAAGTTGAAGTCAACAATTATGTGTTTATTTTGATATTTATATTTTTTTCCCAATTTTTAAAATATATATTATTAATAAAATAACACTTATATTCATTATTTTATTTGTTTTTATATTTATATTATATTTATATAAAATGAGTAGACTATATTGTTTATTACGACTAATTTAATTATTATTTGTTATATGTATTTACATTATTTATATTTATTATGATTTATTATTATTATTTATGTTTATATATCTATTATCATTTATTATGATTTATATTTATATATTTTTTATCATCTATTATTATTTATATTTAAATTTATTATTATTTATTACAAATTATTTTCATATTGTCTCCTCTCCAATGAATATATAATTTATTCACGTATAAATTAATTAGTTTTTCTTGAAATTTTTTGAATTTAATTACTTTTTGTGTTATTTTACTGCTGTAAATATAAATTAAATAAAGGCATAAAGAACTTTAGCTCTCAAAAATTTATATTTTTGCATATGATCTTGCTGTTGTTTCGATAGTTACTTTCAGTTCGTAACAATTTTTTATGTCCCTTACATAAGAATCATTAAGAATCTAAGCATGACTAAATAGGATTGAGTCGTGTATTTTTTTTCTTTTCTTTTGCTTTCACACAGATATATTGAAGATATGAATATATGTTGTCAAGTTGAGTAACTATGAAACCCTACTTGTGATGTTACTACACACTTGACTTCTCTACAATGACAACCATTAATCTGATTTTGGAAATGTTATTAGACTTGAAGTTATTAAGGAGTATGTAGGTTCATGTCCTTCTCATTGCGTTGAAACATCAAACAAAGTGCATGCAATCGATGAGACATAGTGAACAAAGAAAAAGCATTGAAACTCCCTCAAATATATCTCATCTCAGCATCTTTTGAAGAATAGAAACTTGGTTTTCAAAGTATTTCTTTTTTGACAGGACAAATTCTTCAGTGGTTGTTTCTCCTACATCTCAAAGCTATAGTTAACTAAACTATATCAAACTAAAAATAACTATAAATAAGAAATCTGAACTGTACTATTGATTAGTTAAAGTTTTGAAAAAACTGTATTTGAAATGGTTAACCATTTGCACTAATAGTTAACTATTGTACTATTCATGATTAAGTTTATTTTCCCTTAGTTAGCAATAGAGGTTTCTCAAGGGCATTAAAGGACAGAGAATGGGATGGTGTGAGATTTGTCGAGGTGAAATAAGATGAAGCTACAACATTGATTTCACTGGTTTAGTAGACCAGAATTTTAAATAAATTTTTCGTTTTCTTAGTTTAATATAATCAAATTTTAATTTTAATATTTCAAAAGAATGATACATTTCTTTAAGAAATTGGTATTTGGAAATAATAATATTCTTTTACATGTGATAATAAATAAGTAATATAGTACTATTTTTTAAAAAGGCTCCATATAAAAGAATTATAATGATTAATGAGAATTTAAAGTTATTTATAGGTATAATAAAATAAATTTTAATTTATATAAAATTAATAATATACTTATAAATATTTAAATATGTTATATTTAGAAACAAAATTGAAAATATTATTATAGTTTTAAGAAAACAAAATGTAAAAATAAATTTAAGTCATATTTCTATATTTAGTTTCTAATTTAACTTTAGTTACATAAAATAAAAATATATAAAATTATATAAGTTAATATATTTTACTATATTTTAATTAATAATTAATTTTAGTTACATAAACATATGTATTAAGATATAAACCTTTGTATTAACAGGTATTAATATGTTGATTTTGGTGTATTGAAGTATGATATATATGATGTTGGTTTCGTTGAGAAATGAATGACCTTGTTTGTCTTCAATATGATTTTTTAAATCTAAATCTTGCTCATGTTGTTTAGGATTTTGTAATTTTCTTAAGCAGTTTGGTTTAAAATCAATGTAATTCGGTTCAAAATCAGTGCAATTCGGTTCAAAAAATAGTGCAATTTAGTTTAAAATTAGTAAAATTCGGTTCAAAATTAGTACAATTTGATTCAAAAATATTACAATTCAATTCAAAAATAGTACATTTGGTTCAAAATTAGTCCAATTCGATTGAAAAATAATACATTTTGGTTCAAAATCAAAGCAATTCGGTTAAAAAACGATTCAAAAATATTGTAGTTAAGTTCAAAAATAGTGCAGTTCAGTTCAAGAATAATGTAGTTCATAAAACATATATGTTTATAATAGTTTAGTTCATATTATAGTGTACTGCAGTTCAGTTCAGTTTGTCAGAAAAAAAAATAGTTCAGTTTAGTTTGTTTGAACTATTTTTCAGTTCAGTGCAGTTCAAACGAACTGTTTTTTAGTACAATGCAGTTTTTAATGATTCAGTGCAGTTCAATACATATTGTCCAACCCTACTCAAAACACTCAAACTCGTGACTTAAACTTATCCAAAAACGTAGCCAAGCAACATATTTTTCTTCATTGACTTATAAACCTTTGACGTATCAAAAGGATTGCCAAGCTAGGTCGTGATAGCTTGTAATCCTAACATGAATGTTAAGGTGGTGGAACTTGTAATATTAGATTGTGTGGTGCGCTAAATGACTATTTTCTTCTACTTCAAACGGAGTCATTTCCCTTATGTAACCAACCCAAGAGAGTGTATAAGGAACTGAAGCATTAGCATCACTTTGATTGCACCATCATTGGTCTCAAAGATAATAGTGTTTGATAATAAACCTTCACCTTTTTTTATATTTGAATCTCAATATAGTTAATCTAATTTTTTGAGGCAAACAAATCCAAGGCTAGTTTTACTTAAGCTATAAGAATTTCAAGAATTTTGAGAGAGATATGGATAAATCAAAGTGGACTTTAATGTCGTTTCATAAATTGTTTTGATTAACATGTACTTTCTCATTGGCTTCACTAAATCAATATAAATGTATTTTCGGAAAGTCATGCTAGTAATTAGCAATGTTAGGATGGCCGAGTGGTCTAAGGCGCCAGACTCAAGTTCTGGTCCTTGAAAGAGGGCGTGGGTTCAAATCCCACTTCTGACAATTTTGTTATTTGTTTATTAAATTTTTGTTGCTTGTAATATTTTGTTTTCTTTTCTATACTCTTTTTAATTTATAAAATATTATTTACTTAAAACTCTTCTCTTAGTTGAAGAAGAAACCTCATTCTCAATCATGCATTGACTCTCATGTAGTATGGTGTGCATGCAAAGGATTAAATAAACACAATGGAGAAAACATATTTGTCTGCATGTAAATTGTTTCATTACTATGATGCACCGATACTTCCATTTCAATCACGTATCCTTATCAATACTTTAGGATACTTTACCCTGATGCATATCAATGAAGTATCCTTATCAATACAATAATACTTTTATTGACAATAATTTATAACTTTTTATATTGACAACTTTGATATATATGATTTTAATCTGGATTAACACAATAACAATCATATATTTATCATATTTTTTAGAATAATTGTAGACTTTTCAAGTTGCATATATTACGTACCGTATCATATTATTTTCAAAATAAATGCATCGACATTTCAGATACGTGTCGTATCCAATACATGTATCGTATTCGTGCATCATAGGGAATAACAAATAAGATGGTATCTGATTTCTAATTGTAAAGTACTTGAAGGTATCCTCTTCACTTCTCTTTTGATGGGGAGGAAGAGAAAGGTACATGAATAATACGTATTGTGCTCATAGATGGGGACAATAACCCTATATGTAACTTTTGTCAATTACTTACTTAAATTTCAATATTTCTAATTTGGCCTCTTCAACAAATTAGAATATTATTGGTATCTTCACATTTAATATATCATGACATAGTATTCTAATACACATCAATCTCATGCCAATATATATATATATATATATATATATATATATATATATATATATATATATATATATATCTATATATATATATATATATATATATATGTGTGTGTGTGTGTGTGTTAGTTTTGAAATGGTTGAAATGCCAAGAAGAGGGGGTGTTGAATTGGCTAGTTAAAAATTCAGGCTATCTTTGAAAGCTAAAAACCACCTTTAATTGAATAAATTAGATCACCAAGTTAGGATGCAAACAACACTGAACTGTACACTTTCAATCGATCAAAAACAGAGTTAATCAATTGATTTTACTAAACAAATTATGTTCTGGTATAATCAACCAATTGAAACAGGAAAACAGTCGACTGAAATACTGAGAAAAATGCAGAAATGCAAATTCGAGTTTTAAACCAGTAAAAATGCACAAGATTGATCAAGATAAGTTCCAAATGATTATGTAAACATGCTCAATGCTATAGATGTCATGAAAACATCCAAGAACATGAAAAAAATGATTAAAACACAAGTTCTTGAAACTTTAAAATGAAAATGCAAGAGAGAAAGGTTAGTTGGATGGACAACTGCTGGTGTTGTAGTTGGTGGTGCACATGATCATGAAGCTGACCCAAGTGGTGCAAATCAAGAGGAAGAACCAACTACTGGACCCATGGACTTGATTCCCTACAACCCTGCAGAGGATAGAGGCCCTGTGTACTCCCATTTTGAGAGGATGGTGTTGAACCAGTTGCATGAGCTCAATGTGTCCCAACATGCACATCACAACTATTGCAATGAGAGGTTCAATGCATTGGATGGCCAAATTCATGATATCCATGATATGATGAACTCATTCCAGACCAGAAATGATCCTCAGGATGACTGAGTGTGGTGGTTGTTTAGGATCATGCATTGTATCCATGTGTTTGTGCTTTTTCAGTTTCAGCTCTATCAGTTTCAGTTGGTTGTTTTTCGTTTCAGTTGGCTGATTATATCAGCTTTATGATTTTTCTTCTCTGTTTCAGTTTGTGCTTGTTGTATTGTGTTCAAATATTAATGAAAGGATATGCAATGCTTGTTCTCTTTATGCATTTATTCTGTTTGATGAATCCAAAGGGGGAGAAAAATTAGAAAATGGAAAATTGATGAAATTAAAAACATAGAAGCATTAAAATTGGAATTAAAATCAAATCTGAAATTGAACCCATATTATTGAGAGGGGGAGCATGTGTATATGTGTGTGCTTACGAGTTTGTCTGCATTGCTACTATAAATGTTTTTCAGGTTCACAAGTTTCAAGCTAAGGTGTCACTTCATCAATTTAATGGTATCCCATAAATGGAAGCATTTTGCAATGGAAGATAGAAAAAGATAGATGGAAGAAGATGGAGGTTGGCTTCATCAAATCAGGGGGAGATTGTTGGTGTGAGAAGCCAAGGTGGTTTGCTTCTTGAAGATTTGATGAAGATTGAATGAAGCTCTTTTGAACTATCTTGAATCCATTACCATTGAAATGAAGCCTACATTGATGAATGAAAGGAGATTTGATGATATCCATGTTGGTCAAGGCTGAAACGTGTGCTCTTCATGTAGTTACATCATTAAGAAATTGTATTTGAAGTTTGTAATTCATATTGTAGACCTTGTAGCATTAATTAGATGTATTTGGTCTTAGGTGTGTCTTTTAATATGTTGAATGGTTTTTCAACAGATTAAAATGTCTCTTTTAGTCTGTTGAATGGTTTTTCAAAAGGTTAAAAGGTTGCCTACATTAGTCTTAAACTACAACAAATTCAAATTGTTGATTTAGTTTTTAATCGACTGGTTTCACTTAGGTCAAGTGAAATCAACCGATTGATTTGAAAATCAACCTGTTGAATTTCGTAACAGTTTGATCATAAAAGCTATGATTTTCGAAAGAGAGGTCTATTGATCATTTTAAAGCACGAATTTGTTATGAAAACTTGTGGAAACTCTCTCCTTCATGATCATACAGTTTGCAGCAGTTGAACATTGATCTTGAATTAATTCTTGGAGCTTTTGGCTTGGTTCGAAGCTTGGAGAAAGTGGTTTGTGGTAGGCTAGGATGTGGTACCACTGGGGTTTGATCTTTCTCAAGCTTTATATGTGTGCCTGGTAGTTTTCCAGGTCTGCAAGAGGGTTCTTGTTAGGCTGGTGTGATTTGTAAGACCCGAGAAAATTAAATAGTTAATTAAATAATTATTTAATAAATGCGGGTAATAAAAGCATTTAAGGTATTTAATGCGGATTGCTATGACGTGGAAAAGTATTAGCTCAAGTGGTTGAGAGTATTTTAATTGTGTGAAAGGACTTGGGTTCGAGTCCTATGTATGCCATTTGTAAAATGTTATTTAATTTATGCACTTTTATGTTATATAATTGAATGCGAGACGTGATAACATAACCTTAGAATTGGAGGAAGTATCACAATTGTGAATTGGTTGTACTCTTGACTTGGTGATTGATAGGTTGTTGGTTCAAACCTTGTTGAGAACTAATTAACTCTCTTTTTGCCAAATTTTTCTTTGGCATGAATATGAAAGGGTTTAGGAACCCTAGCAGCCAATAGAGAGGTAACTTAGAGGGCTAAAAACATTCTGTTTATGAGCCTTGATTAACCATATACGGTGCATTGCATGATTGGAATTGCATGTTTCTCATCTATTTTCTGCACTATTTTATTGAAGTTTTTGGGTTTTTCCCAAAAACCGTCTGGCAGCTCAATCCCTACCGCCAGGCGACACATTAGAGATGGGTGTTGTTCTTATTTTGGTTTGAACCGCCTAGCGGCGATGAATTTCTACCAGGCGGTGCGACACTGTTCGCGTTCTTTTTGGTGGTTTTAATGTTGTTTGTACGGAAGTCAATATGGTTTCTGGAATTGATGTGTGTAGCTTCTATTGGATACCTTGTTGGTCTGAAATCAATTAAAATTTGGGGTATGGCAAAGCTTGAGATATACTCGTGCATGAATTGAATTGGGTTTACTCAAGAGAGTAAAGATCGGGAAACTTTTATGAATCAAATTAAGAGCAGAAAGTTAGTCCATTATATGTGTATTGTCACATCTTGGTGAAAGTAAGTGGTGGGATGATTATTGGAAAATGGGTCGAATCTGTCATAGGTATGAAGAAGCATGGTTTATTTGGGTACTGATAGACCGCCTGGCGGCGCTTTGCTTGCCGTCAGACAATAGCGAGGCCAAGTACAGTTTGGTGTTTTCAGGTAGTGAAAATGTGGAGGAACCTTGGTGAGTGAGTGGTTTTAGAATTTACTGGTAACATTGGAAGGGCAATATACTGTGGTAATTAAGTATGTGAATGGTAATAGGTTGAAAGAATGACTAAGGTAAGTTGTAGTGGTAGGAATGTTAAGGAAAGAAAGGGAGAAGAGTAATTTTATTTAATAGTTCAAGTTTTGGAAGCATAGCCTTTGCATATGTGTGATTGGATAATTGTTGAACATGACTTATTGGCTTTACGTATCATTCGTGACTTAAATGCATTGATGGGTGACATTTGAATATGTAACATTGAATAGAAATACCATTTATATGTAGTGAAGATGTTGGATGGAGCAATAGTGGTGTTAAGTTAAATCAAATCTTTAAAGAGTGTGATATTATGTTTGCTAAAGGCCAGGTTATGACTAGAGTAACTTAGGAAGTGGATCATAGGTAATGGGCCATGTGTAGTGTGACAATAATATACCAATTCGTAGTTGAAGGATAAGAGAACATGAGTATATTGGTGTTGTGTAGTGATATAAATCCATGTGCTTAGACCTATGTGAGAAAATCAGACAGTATGTATGCAACTGGTGTAGCGTCTGGTGGCACGAGCGTGTGCGCCAGGCGATAGGACTAGCGTCAAAGGTCCCTGCACCGCGTGGTGCCTAGCGGCAAGGTGTGCTCTGCCAGGCGTCGTTTGTAAAACAGTGGGTCTGGGAGAGCGCTGGTGCCTGGCGGTGGGAAGGTACCGCCAGGCGGTCTGGACCTGTTTCGCCTAGCGGCGCTTGGGGTTACGCCGGGTGGAAATTTAACAGACTATGACTTGTGTGTGCTGCTTTTAAGCGATGATTCTATACTTGGATTGGGAGATGTTGTGCCATGAGCGGGTAGGTTCATGGATGGTGGATAACATGTGATGATATGAGCGGGGAGGTTCATATCAAGTTACTCTCGCGTGGGGATACGAGCGAGGTAGGTTCGTATGCTCCGTGCTCACGCTTCAGAGATGCCACGTGCGGGGAGGTACGGGGTTGGTGGATCACATGTGTTGGACTACGGGCGAGGTTTATCTTTTACTAAATCAATTGATAGTGTGTGATTCATGAAACTAGTGGACCTCATTAATAGGTTTATCATACCTAAAGATCGTGAGTATATCACCAAAGTGAAGGAGTAAGTGAGCAATTTGATAAACTATAGTTCATTTTTGAAAAAACTTCTAAGAGAAAAAAAGCATATATGTCACTGAACTTACAATGTTTTCATGGGTTTTAAGTTATTTAGTGGTGGGAAAGATGAGCTTTTATCACCTTTTAGGTCATACTCACCTTCTATAATCAAAACATAAATTAAATAAAGAATTGCATACATACAAATCATTTAATCTTGTCAAGGCAGAAATGTTAATTACTTGCAACTAAAGAACCTTGCCATAACTAATTGCTTTCTCCAACATGGTGACCAAATCAACTTACAAAGCTCATCAATGGAATTAAATAATAATCCTAGTTATTTTAAGTTTTCCTACTTTGCAATCAAAACTTGGTGTGCATATGCAACATAATATACCTTATGTTTGAAGCCATTAAGCAAACCTTGGCAGCAACACTTTGAGGATCCTTAGAAGGGCTTGGATTTGGTTTTGTTGCTTTACTTGCAATTTTGCATGGCTTCTTGGCATTGGTAGCTTGCATGGTTTCTCGCTATAAACACCAATCTCACAATGAGTTCTATAAAATTGAATTAATTATGTAAATTAGTGAGTTCTAGGTTTTTTTTTGTTCTGTTGTTATTAGGTTTGAAAGGAAAGAAAGAAAGATGTGCGTCGGGAGTATATTTTGGTGAAGAAGTTAGATAGATAAATTTACTAGTAATTACCAGGCAACTATAATCCAACTTGCTAGCAAAAGATCAATACTTCTTAATGACATCATGCCTAGACACCTTTGAGCTAATCCAGTTATCTAAAACTAAGATACCTTCCCAGAAACTAAGAAAGATCAATATTTCTATAGCAATCCCTATAGTCCAAGCAATCCTATGTGATTTTCAAACACATTATACTTGTACTCTATGTCACAACGTGCTAGCTAATCCTTCAAATATTATTAGTTACAACTAAACTACATAACTTTGTTTTTCATCTAAAACTTCAACCAAAAGAAAAAATGTTGCTTTTATCAGTGAAATGCAATAAAGTATTAAGGCGAACCTTGCATTGGATGTGTGTGTGTGTAATCTAACAAGTGTAATAGTTTATAAACTCCAAGTCTATCTGAATGAAAACACACGATCATCATATTTCTCTTCTTTGTTATCAAACATAGTAATGAAACTAAGTTCTTTTCATTTTTTGCAACTAATGTATTTAAGACTTACATTAATGTTCTACAGTGTGAAAAGAGTATATAAAACATATACTAATAAAAAGGGGCCATTATGCTGGCTGCCTTGAACACGGATTGCTTTTACATAAGCAGCAACTGCAGGTTTTGATTACATAGAATGGGCCACATGCTTTTTTTAGCAGATTTTATATATATTTTAGACAATTTATAACCACATGTAAAATCCAATCCAAATAAAATCTAAATAACAAAGCAGAATTCATGGAGTAAAGACTTAAATTCACTGGCTATTTCACTTGCCATAGAAATATTAAACCTGGAAAACCAGGAGACACTACAAAAAAAGTGAAAATTTGTGACAGTTTAAAAAACCATCAGAATTACATATGTCAAAAATCATTTGTCACAAAAAATATTTAACCGCTAGTATTACTGTCAGAAAAGAAAAGAAAATTACTACCGATTAAAAACCGCTAAAAATTTATTTTTTTCTTATGATTTTTCATCATATTTTGATGGTTAAAAACTGCCACAAAATATATTTTTTACAAATCATTGATATATTTTGACAGTTAAAAACTGCCAGAAATCATTGATGACCACCTTCATGCAAATATAACCTGAAATTAGTAGACATATCTCTACCCTGTCATCGCATTTCTCTCCCTTGATCATATAAGCATCCAAACCAGAATTCTTAAGATTAGACTTTAGATGATTATATATATAATTCATTTAGAAACATCTATTGTGTTCTAAAGTTCAATCATAGTTCACAAATTTGCAACAACAAAATGGACAACAATTCAATCATAGTTCACAAGCCCTTTATCCCATAATCCAAACCATTTATATAAATTTATAATCATTATTAGTCTTGGAGATTGAAGTTTTTTATTCCTAACATAGTGACAACAAATTAATGAGAATTGTTCTTATGGGGCCGAACTCTGTAATCCACAAATCAGTTGAAGGTCTCTGATGTCTGATCTCTGGTCAATCTTCTCTTGCTTTGAAGGGGATCCGAGGGCAGCGTAGAGGACCTGCAAAAGACACTCCGATGCCTAAGTCAGCACTGGTGATGTCAAGATTTCAGAGAATAATTTAATGCGTAATCAATGCATAGAACAATGTGCTATTTATACCTTTTTACCTGTGGGTCCTACCTGAGATGGGCTTTTTGGCCCAATATTCCCTTTCTGGTCATTTCTGGATCTAGTGTTAAGGAGAGAAATTACCAGGAGGTCCTTCAAGGGTTAGTGGTGCTCGGTACTCGGTCATGAGGGTCTCTTTGGGTGGATACTTCTATCTTGTTCGTTGGGACGGTTGCATCTGGACTTGGATTGTTTGGGGAGGGGTACCTAGTGCGAAGTAGGCGGCCTAAGGGGCTGTTGAGGGCCGTATACCTCAAGGGGGTATCTTAGTATAGAATATGCGGCCAGAAGGTTGTTGTTGTGGGCTGTGTACTTTAGAGGGGGTATCCAGTGTAGGGTATACAACCATGAGGTTTGTTGAAGGTCGTATACTCTAGAGGAGGGTATCTTGCATAGGGTGTGCGGCCATGAGGTTTGCTGAAGGTCGTATACTACAGAGGAGGGTATCTTGCATAGGGTGTGCGACCATGAGATTTGCTGAAGGCCGTATACCCAGAGGAGGGTATCTTGCATAGAGTATGCCGCCAGATGATATGCTTGAGGCCGTATACTTAGGTGTGGTTAGGACAAGAATTGTCAAGTACTTTGAGAACAAACTATTAACTATAGATAAGTAACAATTCCTATAAAAATAAATCTCTAAAAAATACTAGGATAATTCCTATATATTGCAAAAAAGTCACCTTCTCAAAAAGTTGTAGACTGCCTTTATTATACCTGACATAAAAGTTCAGATATTAGAAAGTTCTTTTGAACCCAAACTCAACCATTCCATTCTCTATTTGTCTTCTTGGTATATATATATATATATATATATATATATATATATATATATATATATATATATATATATATAATACACTATAGAAATAATGTTTGTAGGCTTTTCATTACTTTTTGGCCATTATGAAGAAAACAATTCTAACGGCTTTGTGAGCATAAAGCAACACCATATCAGAAAGTGATTCTTAATAATCTCACAAAAATTGCACATATTTTTTTCTTCCATGCATTGTACTTCTTCAATGTCATCATTATTGTAAATTCCATAATGTAAGACTTGACTTAAGTTATTTGCTATTGCCGCAACATCATAGTCCCAATTTTGATAATCATCCTTATCATTATCCCTATTTTTTTTCATGAAATGTTGTTGACCTTTTGTAACAATCAATTAATTAAGAATCATCAAACGAGCCCAATACACAACCATAAGATGATCTACATTCAAGATCATTCAAAATACACTCAATCCCAAGAATAATAAGAAAAGTATTTAGTAATAGGAATCAAGATCGTGCTCAAGTTTGAGGTTCCAAGCATGTATTTCATTATGTGACATACCAACAAGCATACATTGAGAAAGGCATATTATACTATGATGATTATAATGGTTGTTGTGACATTGTACTTATGACTGTTAAGAAAACAATATTAGAATATAACTCCAAAGATTCCAACCACGATGTCTAAAAGCATGATGGCATTCAAGGAAACAAACAAAAGATTATGTGGTTAGCCTTTAAAATTCATTTTGCTCAAGTACATGTTAAAAAATCAGATAATTACTTTTCAACATCTTCAAAGATCGTGAACCACAAATGTAAAAAAGGCAATTACATGTGAAAGTACCTTCATAACAACACATGTTCAAAACTAGTTTGTTATGTGTTTGGACAAGGTTTTATTTTTACCATTTGGAAGGGAAACCATGGCCTTTTCCCAAAAGGATCTCTGGAGTCGCAGAATCTGTCATCCCACAAATTGTTAAGGTATGTATTTTCGGTTTCTTATATTTCACTATGAAAAGTTTTACATGATAATTATGAAGTGACAACTATATTTCAGTGAAAGGTAAATAGAATAAGTGACAACAATAGGATACATAGCGACCCTTCAAGCCGCGACTGAGTGATGCTGTGTTGTTACAAGGTTGAGTATAAAAACTATGGATCAATGTTTCTCTGCTCCATAGTTGCAACTCTTATAGCTTGCATGCATTGCAGTCATGGATGCTGAGTGGACCCAAAATTGTAGGCAATTTTTAGCATTTTGAACGTGCAATTTGAGACCAAACCATGGGTCAACCAATATTCAAAAGTGCCAACATAATCATGATAATTTTTAGTAACAACATTACCAACCTGATAAACAGAGAAAAACAAAATCATTAGTGATTAATAAAAGTTCTAATTGATGTTATACTATTTGAATCAAATTGAATTTCAACAAACTTCCCAGAACGACTGCATTCAGAAAAATAGAAATAATGAGGCTTTACCAAGAAAATTTTCAATAAAAGAATATTTGACATGCTAAACTACTGCTTCATTAAAATGTAAAATCCTGTTAAAACATCTATAACAAAGATCCTGATTATTCATCATATGGACATAATTAAAAATAAAATATTATCTCACAAAACTGACAAACTTATGTAGTATTCTTCGATATTACCCACTTAAACCTTAGACTTTAATCTCAAATATCAATATCATTCTTCCTAATTTTAGTCCTTCTAAATCTAATTTTGTAGATATAACCAATGACATAGTTCTCCTTTTATTCACTCAGGTCATACAAAACTTCAATTTGCACCTACAACAAATAGATTAGTCAAGAAGGATTCTATAAAATCAGCCATCAATTAGAATTATAGGCTTTCCTACCTTGAGAAATAGTAAAACGAAAGTTCACAAATGAAATCTTGTTGAACCTTCTAGGATGTCTTTGTTGAGATTAGTGAAACAAAAGGAATAACACCAACGTTATAAAACATTTTTATTTACAACACTTAATCGATCTATAAACATATGAAGCAACTTATTAACAAAATTTACTTTGGCCTTGATCACATATAAAGTTATATGATAGATAAAGCTTCACCCAACATTACAAATAAGTTTGTACCTAAAATAGTGATTTCACTCAATAATTTATAGGAAAAGCTAAATACTCCCTGAAAAAAACACTGAATTCAAGAACTAGAAAGCAAGGACATTTTTTCTCTACTCTTGCAACATATACCTCTTATACTAGGAGCCACCCAATTTAAGAATATCTAAACCACATAATCAATATTCTAGAGGTAGAGATAAAACAAAGGATATTGGAATCAATTCCACATGAAGCACTCTTGAGAAATGTTCGGAAGACCACTGACAATACCAAGAATTTCATCGCATTGTATATATTTCCCCTACTAACAAGAAAATTCAACATCAAATGATGTTCACCACAAAAATTTTACCAAATTCAAATTAAGGTAACTTTAGTACCACCAGATCTGATCAATTAACGAGTTATATTTTTTTTTCTAACCTAGAATGATAAAGAAGATGAAGTGAGAAGTTTCGCTGACTAAACAGGGAAACACATCCATGAGCGGCGAGAGATACCAAATTAAAACATGTAGCGATGAGTAGTGCTCTGCTATTGATCTCGCTGATGTCAATAGTGGTGGTCGACATCAGATTGACAAGGGTTACGATAAAAAGATTTGAGGAACGAAAAGAAAGAAGAAACACCAAAGAAGACTACGAGAAGAAGCTTGAAAAATGAAAATTATAACTCACAAAATAGGAAAAATATAAAAGAATACTAGCTTATCACGCCTGTGTGTATGTATTTTTTAAATATGAATGATATTATATTAGTAGGTGATAATATTATAATGTTATTAAGTTAATATATATATTAAAATTATATTTATTAAAAATAAAGTGAAATATATCAGAACAAATAAAAGAATAATCATTGATAAATAAAGAAGAAGAGAAGAAGAGAGACATCTGATTTTATAAAAAGTTTGTAAAAGTAACGGTCAATTTTTAAAAATTTAATAAATTATTATATTTAAAGGGTAAAATCGGTATTTTGAAAAGTGAACACAAAAAGGAGAATCCCCTTTATATATTGTTATAGAAAAAAATAATCATTGATAATTAAAGAAGAAGAGAAGAGAGACATCTGATTTTATAAAAAGTTTGTAAAAGTAACGGTCAATTTTTAAAAATTTAATAAATTATTATATTTAAAGGGTAAAATCGGTATTTTGAAAAGTGGACATAAAAAAAAGAATCCCCTTTATATATTGTTATAGATGAAAAAAATTGTAGCGGTTAAAATAAACTAACAAAAAAAATTAACAATTTATTTAACCGCCAGAAAATAATAGTCCGAAAAAATTGATTTTGTTGTAGTGGAAAAATATATATCTTTTTATTTTTCAAAAAAAAAATCATATGTTTTCTCAAATTAATATTTTTATATTTTTTCATTTTTTATTTTTTAGTTAATTTTATTTAGTTTTTTTTTAATTTTTATATCATTATGTGGATAAATTACATATTAACATCATACATTAAGTCTTATAACTTGTTAATAAATATATCTACCAGAGATATAATTTTCGAAGATCTAGTAGACTGGTATCTACTAATACACATTCATTCAAACTTTTCTTTTTCTTTTTTGTTTTTTATATATACAATATTTTGGTTCAAAACATACTTTACAAGAGATGAACTTGTTAAATATTAAAGAAAAAATTTTGAACTTAAATGCAAAATTTTATTATTTAAATATCAACTTATCAAAATGTGTTCTATGAAAATATTTGTTATGTAATTCATTTTATTTTTAACTAGTATGTGATCGTGCATAGTAGATTTTTTTTTAGAAAAATAATATAATTAATATTATATTAATTATTAATTTGTAACTATTTTGTAAGTAAAAATTTTCAAAAGAAACTTAGTAAAAAATATATTTTTTTAGTAGGAAGTATACGTATCATCTTTTATTTATTTATATATGATATAAAATTATCTCATAAAAATATGATATAATATTTTTATAAATTTCATAATAATATGATTAATAATATCAATAGTTTATGGTCATTGTAACATAAATATTTAAATAAAATAAAAATAAAAATTATCAATTTTGATTAAATAAATATTTAAAATTATTAATATTTTTAAAATCCTTTACATGTTTAAAATATTTATGATTGAAAAATATGTATTTTGCCCGTAGTATTAAAATATTGTAGATATTATAATAATGGTAACTATTCAACAAATATTAATTTATTGAAAATTTTCTAAAAGAATATAAATGTTTTGTGAATTAAAATTTTGTATGAAATAAAACTAAATAATAAATAAATTTTCAGTAATTTTTACATGAAATTTCTGGGAAAAAATAAAATGAAAATAATAAAAAATTTAGAAGTTTCCGGTCAAATTTTAAGATATATTTAATATGTTTTTACTAATTTAAATTTGTAAAAAAATTTACAACAAATATAAAATTTTTATGTGAAATTGTCTAAAAATTTAAATCAGCAAGAAAAATTTTTATAATACCTAAATTACAACAAGTTTTTTCAAGAAATTTCTGTAAAAAAAAAATCGAAACAAATTTAAAGGTTGACAAATTTAAAGTAGCGAGTAACACAGTTTATAAAATTTCTAAATGTAGCGTCTCATTTCAATAATAATATAATTAAATGAAACATCACACAATATAATATAAGGAATAAAGTTACGGAGTATCAATATCACTCCTTACAATAAATTCCAGATATGAAGTGAAAAGTCTAAGACACACCACAATGTCATTGATTAAACAAGATGAAAGTTGAACAGTACTTAAAATAAATGCCCAAAGAGCAAGGCAATACATGGGCTACAACCCTAAAGAAAACTCGGAAAAACGGGATTATGAACCAAGACGAGCTAAGCAGCAGAATCTCTATCACCATGACGACTACGAGGAGTTCTCACATCTGCTCACATCGCAAAAAGAGAAAACCACACAGAAAATACAAACAAGTAGAAAGGATAAGCTAGAGTAGAAAATGATTTATCATACCATTGCCTACAACTTTATAGCCGAAGATACATACATCAACCAAGCATGTGAAGACTCGCAAACAAGACACTAAGACTCAAGACACGACTTATCCGGATACATATAATTAGTCGGTTTCACTGAATGCTTGCACTTGTGGTGGCCTCTACTGCTCTACAGAGCCAATTCCCAATGGGTTTCACCCTACCACTCACAAGGTTAGCCTTCAAACATCTAAGGCCATTATCCTCCCAAAGACTAGGGCCTCCTGCTACTCTCACCATTTGAGTCAGTACGCTCTACGTGAGACTAATTGACTCTTTAGAGTGTCAAGATGCAGTCCTTAATTGAATCCTTACTAAATTATATAATGAGGCACTACAACAAACTTTGTGGAATTATGTCCTAACCATGAGGCACCACCATGAACGCTCACTAACAAGGTTCATGGAATTACATCCTGACCAATGAGGCACCACCATGTTAAGATAGATCTGTCTAATCACCTTAACCACAAAGGGATCTGAGTTGATTAATAGGCTTTTATCTGGTTTAAGATGAATCTTGAAAAGATCTTTAGGTTTTAAAGCTCAATTAATCAATTTCACAATTCTAGGTTAATGGACTGTTTAAATCAATCAAGAAAGATTAAGAGAGAGAAGAAGGAATCAAGACACACAATTTATATTGGTTCGATTCAAGGCGAATCTACATTCAGTCTTCTCCTAAGCAACACACTTAGGAGGATTCCACTAAACAGAAAGGATCCAAGAATTACAAGCACAACTATGCAATTCTAACCCCCAAAACCCAAGAACTTGATTCACCAATCAAGAACTCCCCCTAGGAGCAATGCATCCACACAATTGCACCTAGGCCTACACTTCAAACACTGAAGCAACTGTAATCAGAAATACAGAAAACAAAACAAGAAACGAATACACCTATACTGTGCAGATTTGATAAGATGCTCCTTGAATCAAGCAAGACCCATCATGGTAGAATCAACCATCAATTCTTCTTGGATCTGCACTTGAGTTATCTTCCAGAATCTTCTGAAACTTTGTGACTCTCAGATGGCTCTGTCTTAGTTGAAAACTGCGTGATCTTTCTAATTTCTCCCCCGCTAAAACAGATTCCAAAAACAGCTTTTATACAAAGGTTTTTACTGTCACTAATTTGACTAGCAATTTACCTAATCGATTATCGTGAGTATATTTTCACTTACTTTGTGCCACACTCACAGCTAATCCATTAGTTAAAAAACTAATCATATGCAGGATTACACAACAGGTCTGAAATGCATTTGATAAAGAGACGCTATTTGCCTAATGCATATCCTAACTGGACCAAGCTATGTTTTATCCTAGATCAGTAGACATCATCAAAATAGTTCTTCATTCATGGGTGAAAAGCTCCCCCTTCCAACACACCACACAACCATTGTTGAATTACGTCCTAATCAATGAGGCACCACCATGAGATCTCACCTAGGGATTCATGGAATTACGTCCTGACCAATGAGGCACCACCATGAAACCATCGTGGAATTACATCCCGACCATACCAAAAATCATGTCTCACCAACCAAATATGAAATTATCATGCACACCAATCTCATTCCAATATATCATCAACCATCCAACAACATTTCATACGTATATCATGCCAAATTCATCAATTCTAGCTCTATTGTGTCTTATAAACTACTTATCATGCATCATACTTAACCACTTAAAATAGCCAATCAAACCAAGCATTTGAAACAAGTCACTGCTGTCAATCTCGCTTAGGCTAAAGAACTCTCGCTCAGGCAAAGAGAACCCCTCGCTCAAGCTGTCAGCTCTCGCCTGGGCGAGATTGCACATAGTGGGCATATCGAGGTCTCGCTCAAGCTAGCCCATCTCGTTCAGGTGAGTGGCCGTTGCTTAGGCGAGTTGTAACGTCCTAGCCGGAAATTACTTGTTTAAAATAAAATAACTAATTAAAATAATAAAAACCTCATTTATTATCAAATTCTTTCCCCAAAACCCGAGAAAATTCAAAACATTCATTTCAACGCGCCAACTAAATAAAACTATGGCGTTCAAGTATTACAACTATAAAGTATTTGTAAAGCCAATATAAAATAGTTCATAAATCTTCCAAGAAGAAAACTAGTAAAATCCCCATGGTCACTCCCCACTTCGTCTCTAAGCATCCTCACGCTCACTTGCATCAACATCTGCTCCCATGTAACGAGTTACATGATCATCACCAAACACACACAAATAGGGTGAGTTGAGTTATAAACAAAACAAATACAACATGACATAAATTAAGCATTTCATAACCATAACCCATGTTAGCATTCCCTCATTCCTCAATTCCTCAACTTCCAAACCTTACGTTAGACGTCTTTTGATTCTACACTCCTTGGTGAGTACACCGATCGATCTTTGCTACACGAGTGTCTACTTGCCCCTCCGACTATAGGCCACCACCTAATAGTCCACACGCGGGAATAAATTGCCACGACCAAAATCCGCGACACCAAGTGGAGTTCCCTAAAACCTATCGAAGTACGTAGTTGTCCTCAGACTACCAAACTCAATCAGATGCACTCAAGAGGGCAATCATCCGAAATCTCGTCGTACGAGCCACTATCTCGCACACTCCACTAGAGTTCCTAAACCACCAGGCCACAACCTAGGGTGGCCATGTGTTACCCCAATACAAGTTAAACTCGTAACTGGGCCCCGAGTCAAAGCATCGCATCATGGCCCTGATCCAAAGCTGTGTAGAAGCCTCCCTCACGAGCCAACTCTGCACCCAAAACCGCTTGGCACGCCTCTCGCATCACTAGGCGGAACTTGGTTCCAAACTGCCTGGCAGGCAACTCACACTGTCAGGCGCCAAGCGCTTTCCAGTACCCTTGTCACACCTCTATCGCCTGGCTGAACCAACCCAATATTCGGTTGCAATACTATGCCCAAATCATAAATACACATCTAAATCACGCCATACAATTTATAGCTTCCAAATTGGGCCATACTCTTTTTTTTACACCTCATGAAATTCATTATATTATCATTCATTTTCCTAATGCAATAGACCTCACTCCACTTAAATCAACATCACCATTGATACCTAACAATGTCCCAACAAGCATGCATCATAATCACAGTTAAACACCAAACATTACTTAGCATGTATATTATCCCCCTTGTTGTCTATTCACACATATCATTACTTATCTTTCATGTAAGATTTTCTCCTCACATTTTATATTCATTTACTGAAACCATGCATGAAATTTTCCAGATAACCACTCCCCAAAACACAAAACAAAACCAAAAACCACATAACTCATGGTTGTTGCGCTTGATGGGTCGCCTGGCGGTAGTGCATGTGCTACTCGACGGTACATACCCCTTTTTAGTTCTGCCCAGATTTCTTGCACCTCTCGTGAACCCTAAAGCACCCAATTACAAATTCCAGTACGCATTTTTAACATGAATTTAGGGTCCAATTACAAACAAAGATCGTTTATGTTCAATTTTAACATTATTTTCCTGCAGCATACCTTAAATCATACTCAAACACCACATTATTTCATTACTCCTCCTCCTTACGAATTCCAATCCCAATTTCACGCAATGTTCATACACTCAACATAAACATATTATCCGCAGTCAATTATACTCAACAAAATTCACATTATGAAACATCATTACAACATCACAGATAACAAAAAAATCCAAAGCAACCAAAAACTTGGCACCCTAGTTCGTGTCGCTTGGCGGATCATTCTTCGTCGCTAGGCGGTTCATGAAGAAAACCTAGGAAACTGGTTCTGGAGCTTGTGTCGCCTAGCGGGTCTCGCGTGACCGCCAAGCAGTTTTTGGAAAATTTCAGAAACCCGAACAAAACGCCAATGAAAAGGAAAAATTGCATTCCCACATCCTCAGGCACATCACGAGTACATACAAGTAAAATTAAAACATTAAATAGGAACTCCCCTAACCTGGATTTTTCCCCGCACTAATGCTCTTCTAGAGTCCCTTTGTGATTCCAATTTGATTCCAAGCCTTGTCTCCAACCAAGCACACTCATTTACTCTCTTTAGGTTCAAGTTTATGCTCAAAAACTCTCCCCTTAGGCAGCCCACACGAAATGCACCTTCCAACACTCTCTTCCCACTTACTTGGCCAATTAATCAAGTCTCTAATGGTGATTTATGGTTCAAAAACGCAAATTAGCATTAATATGGATTTTATTAACATTTAAGGCTCATTAGAAGTTGTTCTTCCAGCCCTTCTTGGCTGCCTCTTTTCAGCTAGGGTTTTGGTGTCCTTTCACATTCATGCCAAAATTTGATTTTAGGAAAAAAAGAAAGTTATTTTGCTTAAAACAAGGTTTGAACCCACACCCTTACATATACAAAGCCCAATGCACAAGCATTCAACCAATTCATTTTTCGTGATATTTTCTATAAATCTAGAAATTTATCTCTATTAACACGCCCAAATTATGTCATGAAAATAATACTAAGAATAAATAACACATAATTAGCATACATAGGACTCAAACCCAAATATTCTCACCACAATAAAGTACTTTCAACCACTTGAGCTAGTACTTTTCCACATCATGGAAGTTAGCATTTAATGTCATAAAGACTTTCACTACTCGCATTTATTAAATAATTATTTATTTAATTATTTAAATTCCTCGGATCTTACACGAGCCCTCAAAACAGAGAGGGGATGAGCTGTTGCTATTCTCGCTCAGGCGAGAGCTCCTTGCTTAAGCGAGAGCTTTCGTTTTGAGCAACCAACCTGCTCGCCTGGGTGAGTTTAGTAGAGCTCACTACTCTCTCTCTCTCTCTCAGAGATAAATTCACATCATCATAATAGTACAATCAACACATTTTCACGTAACCAACAACATATATCTATCACCCAGTACGTAAAATCAACCAAACAGGCATATAAATCTTGAAAACAGCAAAGCCCTAGCTTCCCTTAGTTGAAAAAATGCTAGCCAAGGACTCGGCACCCAAACAATCGAGCACAATAGCTCTAGGAATAGATTAATGAGTTGGAAAATAGTATAACAGAATAGACACAAGGTCATTGAGATGAGCCTTAGGGGAAACACGAAAATAAGACTAGAGAAGAACTAGTATGAGTTGAGAAACAACTTACGTGGGCAGAAAAATGGGTTGAGCTAACTTGAAGACGAAAGGGGATCCAAAACCCTAGCAAAGCTCACGAAGCAACCAAGGAAGAGGGAAAAGAAAACTGTTTCTGGAAAAATGCAAGAATGAGGGGGTTAAGGCTGGTTTAGGGGTTTTGGGCACCCTATGGGCCAGACCCTTTATTAGGCCCAACAGATTGTGCTAGGCCCTTTATATTTTTAATGCAAAAAAAAAAAGGTTTTACACTAAACAGTTGTACAAAAAACAAGAAAAATAATTGGTTTGAAAAATTATTTTTTGACAAAGTTTATTTTAATAAATTTTACAAAATTTTGATAAATAGAATTAAATAAATTAATTTGTTATCTTTTAACCGAAATGAAGTAATAAAGTAGTACATTTTTTAGCTAAATGAAGGAGTAGAAATGGTCTACTATATGGATTCATGTTTGGTATACTTTATGTTTGTGGTTGTATATTTCTCATAGTTGTATTGTTATGTAATTGGTGTTTAACAGAAGAATTTTTGTTTGCAGTATCTGAATTCCAATTTTGCTGGACATTTTTTGGACAAAAGCTGCAAGAGATATTTGTTGACGAATGAAACTGTTATATATTAGCCTTGCTCAATTCGTTGGAATGGAAGGAGCAATTTTGAATGCTATCTAACGTGTGGATGGAAGACGTTCTGCAAAGACAATGGCTTAGCTGCTGGTGATGGCATAAAATTTGTAATAGACGATGATAAGAAAAATATCATCCATGTTGTAAAGGTTTAGGTGGTGGTTAATTTACTTTTTGGCTTTTTTGGAATGCCTTTATAGTTAGGTATCATGTTAGAATTGGAAAACAATTTCTGTTTTGTGAACTCCTGTTTAACTTTGAATTGTTATTTTGTTCAACGATGATATTTGACCAAGTAGTCGAGGTTGAAGCTTAAATATTGTTAAAATGTTTAGATATTGATTGAGACTATACGTAATAATATTTCATTACTTAAAATGGTTGAATTTTTGTTTGTATATTAACGTGGTTTTAATGTAGTAATTAAAGTAATAAATTATCTGGTATAGAATTGTTTAATTTTTGTTGGTATATTAACGTGGGTACTAAATTACTTGAATGTAACAATTAAAATAATAAATTGTCTGGTATAATAATAATTTATTACTTAAAATGATTCCTTTTCTATGCATATGGTTTTAATGTACTAATTAAAGTAATGTCTATTTTCGTATACTTTTGGATGTTATAGAAAATTTATTAATAGAGTAGAAGTTATAAAGAAATTTTATTAAAAAAAGAATTAATCGCAAAAATTGATTAATAAACCAAAGCGTTGTACGAATGTCATGAAAATATTTAACTGCAATAATTGATTAATAACGAAAATTCTTTAATGTTAATGTTAATCAAATAATTAAGTGTGATGATCCAGTTGTGTACCAATATTATAGTCATGGTTAATGGTATATTTGTAGCTAAGACTTGTGGTGGTGTAGTTAGTGAAATTTTGGATTGGGTTCTAAGTTGACGTACTCCCAATGGATCATGAAACATAAGATACTAAAAGATGTATGATTGTGAGTAAAAACTGGACTTGGAAAAAAACTGAATATAATCAATTTTATCGTAGTGGTGCAGAAATCAATTTTGGTGGTGTTGTTATCAAAGTTCAATATAAGCTAGGTACGTTTGTTGGTTTCAGTTTAAATGCATTGTCATGTGTTGTGCAATAGGACAAAATAATGGTCAACTTGAAAAGATTCTAAAGTAGTCATTGGTCACGGGTTCATATACGGGAAGTTGTAAGCTTTTGGGAACAATTGAAAAGTTGGAACAATGGAATGAGCTTGATATTTGTTTTGGTGAGTTCTTCTGGCCTCAATAACGTTGAATTGGTTATTGTCTTTTTAATCTCATATTAATCAATTATTCTCTAAACCATATTAGACGCATGTAGATGTTTTATTTCAGAATTTATTGAAGAATTTTGATTTTTGCAGTTAAGCTAGCGAAGAGACATGCATTGTTGTTTGCAATTAGGATTTCCAGGTTTTATCATGGGTAGATCTTGATAAGCTTATTGCAATGGTTTTGTCTATCTCGAAAAGTAAGAATTTTTTTGTATCTTTGGTAATGTATTTTTGTATGACCTGTAAACTTAAATAATAGATCGAACTTCTTTGTATGGAATCAAAATACAATAATATATCTTTTTTCTAATCAGTTATTTGGCAGTCTTGTACAAAATGTTAAGTAATTAGTAACAAAAGGTTTTGTCTTAAGACAAACTATACATTTTGGAACATTTCTTTGTATACAACATTGGTTGTTGTATACGAAGGTTTGTTGTCCTTATCATGGATTAGGATTCTTAACCCAGATTTACTTTGAACTCGAGAGATTGCAACGTATAGCTGACCGTGACTAAATATCGGTGTCGGCAAATACAATCCAATAAAACGTAGTGATTGACCTTTAGATTTATTTATTGTCATTGCATAGGATAGCATGATAGGAAATTGTTTTCTAATTAGCTTAAATGGCCATGTGGATTGTGAAGGGGACATTGACATTCGTGGAATATAAATGTCTTGATCATCTTTATTACCTGTAATCATCTTAGCTCCAATAACATGGCTTGCAAGTCTTGTTATTATTGATTTGCTCTTATTGCACAAACCTTTTGCTTGATCCAAGTTCCTCAAAAGCATTATTGGTGCCCCAATCTTCAGTTTGATTCTATGGTTAGAAAGGCTAGAGGTAAAGAGAGAATTTAGGAATTTGGAAGTTATAGTGTTGTAGTTATCGTTTGAAGCAGATTTTGTTTCACCAACTGAATCACAGCTAAGATACTCCTTTTCTTCCCCTGTATTAGTAATAATATTAGTCACACTAAATTTCCAAATTATAATCATATCAGTTTGAGGGTGTAAATTGATATACCTGAAATTAGTGACAACATGTATTGATTGATTTCATTGATTGTCTCAATCCTACTTGCCAATATTGCCCTACGCTGTAGATAAGACTCGTCTGTATGCTTTTGTATCAAATTTGGGTAAATGGCAGACACAATTGCTTCTATAGGATCATTGAACTCTGAAATTAGGAATTCTTGAGGTATTTCAATTTCAACTAAACCATCATTAGGTTCTTGTAACTTACCGTCACCAATTTGAACAATCTAGTCTGAGAATTCTTGAATCTCTGATGCAGTAGTTGATTGTAGGCCTTCTTGTAACAGACGCATGTTTTTTGTCAGTTTTAAAACTTCACAGTGATCCCATATATAAGATGAATTAATTGTGGCGTTGACAATATCTTATTTGGACCCTCCTGGTATAACAGGTAATATTTGCCTAAAGTCTCTTCCAAATACTATGACTTTTTCTCCAAAAATTGAACCCTCTTTTGTAATACCGTTCATTAAGTCATTTAGAGTTTTATCCAAAGCTTCAAAACAAAATTTGTGTGCCATAGGAGCTTCATCCCAAATAATCAATTCTGCTTTCTTTAACAACTCTGACGCTTCAGATCCTTGTGAAATGTTACAAATTGAATGTTCTAGTGTTGGTACTGGTATCTTGAATTTAGAATGTGTTGTTCTTCCCCCTGGCAATAGTAGGGAAGCTATTCCACTTGAAGCTATTGTGAGTACAATTTTACCTTCGGAACACATTACTATTGACAGTGTTTTTCACATGAACGTTTTGCTATTTCCACTATACCCATACAAAAAGAATACACCTCCTTGTTTATTAAAAACTGCTTGCTTGATATTTTCAAAAATACTTTTTTGTTCACCTGTAATTTAATGGTTATTCAAACTGATTGCATAATGTAATTCGATTTAATAGTCAAGTACAAAAAACGATAATAATACTTAACTTGTCATGGATTTGAAATTTGATTGGAATAAATCTCGTTGGTCACCAGTGTTATAGTCAAGTTTTGCATATACCAATCTATTTCCACAATTTGGGGTAACGAATCCATTTGAGTATGGCATTGTTAGGAAGAATTTTAAACTGCTTCTATTAGATTCCAAGATCTTTTCAATCTCAATCAAGGTTAGATTTTGGAGTACTTCTGGAGTAAGATTTAGTTCTGCACACAAAAACATTTAAGATATTTAATTTTGCATTGTATATTTATGAATACAATTTATTGGAGCTAACCTGGAATTCCTCCTATATTTCTCTCTCGGTAGAGAATTCCATCTGCTAACCACTCCCATGTCTTGTTCCATAGCTCTTCTGGTCGATTAACACTATTTGACAACATGACAGTGACAAATAATTTTCTTAGATAATGTCTGGAACCCCAATCCTTTGCTTCTTTTATAGCTTCAACATATTTTGTATCATCAGCTAATATTCCCAAAGCTAAGCAAGCTTTTCTAAATGTAGAATATATTACATTCTTAACTGTACTGATATCAATGTAGGATGTTGGTCCTCTTACATGGGTTAGCATTCTTCTAAGATAAAATACTTCATTAATACTTGGAGGAACCCAAATCAGTCTTCCAATAGTATTCCTCATTTTCCTTGGTTTCCAACATCTATCTTTCTTGACATATACAAACTTAGAAACAAACTCAGCATATGTTAATTCTCTGGCTTCTGTGTATTTCTTATTACATTCCATCCAACCTATAAACATTGATTCCGAAACTGTTGTTTTTCCCATGATATCATCAATCACGTCATCATCTTTAAAGTATACTACCTGTTCTCTGGGAAGATGGAAAAACAATCTTTCTACTGTTGGATTTCGTCCATGAATTGGAAACGAAAATATTATCCAACATGCTTCACAAAGAGATACATATCTAAAATCAAGATATTGCTTGATTTCATCTATTGGTTCTTTGTTCAAAAATAATTCATTTTGCTCTAGAACTATACCAGCCGTTATTCTATCGTAACCCTTGTTGATATATTTGAATAAGTACTTGATGGAAGTGCTACGATTACACCATTCAACATTTATATGTGCTTGGTACTTCAACAACAATTGTGGATTGAAGGAACCACAGAACGATTGTCAAGACAAACCCCATTCTTGGTTACTGTCAATGAATCATTCCTTCTATGATAATGAGGAAAACCATCTTCTGAAATAGTAGTTATCCTTTGAATTTTTTATGGAAATAGGCGTGAGCATTTCACGTTTTTCATGCAAGGCAGAGATTTGTTTGACATTCCACAAGGTCCATGAATCATGTGATCTTGAACACATTTATGCTATTCAGGATTATTTATTGGACAAAGGATTTCTACAGATATTACCTTATCAATATCATCAAGAGTTGGGTATTTGCTACTGGAATGCAAAAAAATGAGTAGGTGTGCATGAGGTAGACCACGCTTCTGAAATTCTATGGTATACATGACTGCAAATGAAGCAAAAGACATTTATTCACAAACAAAACATTCCAAACAAATTTGATAGAAAACCATATTAAAGAATGATGATTACAAAAAGGAATGACTTACATGCAATAGTTTTGCCTAGTAAATGATTCTTAGTTAACTTTGTCAAAAGTTGTTCAAACTTAATCTTGAAGACCCTTGACACTATATCAAGATGGTCTGTTGGAGATAGCTTTAGCTTAGCAAGTACTCTGGTTATTTCTGGCCATTTAAGATTGCATATGAAAGTTATAAAAACGTCTAGGAATCCCATATAACTACAAATAGTCATTCCATCAAAATATAGTTGGTCCATGAATTTGCGGCTACAAATAAAAGATGAAGGAAGAACAACCTTCTTTCCTTGTTGTGATCCTTGAGTTTGAGACAATTCCCGAATCAATGCTATGTCGATTCCTGCAAAGGTTAACTAGTTAAATAACCAATTGTTCTATTTGATTTACATTGAATAGAGGAAACATTCATGTACCTTAAAGATTCCATTCTATTTTGAACTTCATTTTCGGTGTCCTAAATACAAAGTTGGGCAAACTTTGGAAGTCCTCCAGGGACTGGTAAAAGGCTTCCTATTCTATGACAAGATTGACCTTGAATTCGTAAATTAGGTGGTCATTTTCCATTATTGAAAGTGGTATCGACTTTTGCTCTGGGAGATGTAAATGCAAACATCATATTGTATGTTCTAATGTGATTTTGATAGTTCTTGCTCTCTTTCGATTCATTATCAAATAAAAGACGTTGCAAAACAATTGGCGGGTCCTTTAGAGTTGGTAATTGAACTTTACCATTACCACAACACATATGAAATGTCGGATTGGTGGACCTTCTGTTCTTGTTAATCCTTTCCTCGTACCACATATAGGCAATGTATTCCTTGCATATGAATAATGGATCACCAATGTCTGCATACATTGTGCATAATTAAATATATGGTCAGTAAATAGAATTCAATATACATTTAGTAGAAACTATAACTATTAAATACAATCTTATCTTGGAACTATGTTTTGTGGAATTTCGTCATCTTGTTCTATACTTTGATCTTCCATTTCTTCATTAGTGTCAGTTGCTAAATCTGAAACACTTACTCCTATATCTAAAATGATGTTGTTATTTTGTCAACAGATATTTCTTTAGTAAATAAAGTATAAAATATAATTTAGAATGTATAGTCATATACGCAGAAATTTAGAAACTACTACCTGTACCCATATTTTCGGTTGGAGTAGTAGTACTTAGACATATTGTAGTATCATTTAGTACTCTATGGAAAGATGATTGACCTATGGATCCAGCAACTTCAAACTTTTGAAATAAATTTTGACGATGAGAACTCTGATGAAACAATTTGTGGTTCATTTCGTTACTTCTTCCCTGTGGTCGTTGACCTTTATAATAGCCATCCATATCATTATTTGTTGGAGTATCTTGATTGAGGAAAGCATTCATTATTATATCACATAGTGGTGTGAAATTCCTTTTCTTCTGGTGTTCATCGTCAAGTAGGAGACTTTGACTTCTTTGTGCACACTTCATTTTCTTTTCTTTTAGCACTAACTTTCTCTTTAGTCTTGCATTTGCGCAACCTAGATTTGATAGCACCTTCGGATCACTTATACTGACTACTATGACAATAAAATTTGGAACTGAAACAAAAGCAATTTGAACATTCACATTAATCTGTTAAAGGTAAAGACATTAATGGTGTATATAGACAACTTTAAAATTTATCCCAATACACAAACACATTGACATAACATAAATCTTGAAAATTTAATTCCAAGATGGAATAAAGACAGGGTAGATTCGACTTCTAAACGGTTTTCTAGAATGTACTTGACATAAATGTCTACATCCATTAATTAAGCTTTCATTTCTATGGTTATTTTCAATTTAAAAAAAAATGAGTGCAAAGATAGAACGTTCCATTTCGATAACCCCTTGCGTCGTTTCAGCATTATATTATATATATTCTTTACTTTTTGCTTTTTGGAAATGTATTTGGAACTTCACCATCCAACCTCTTCAATGGCGACCTCTTAGGAAAATCAAAATAACTCTGCAAAACATTACTCCTTCAAGACCTGGTTCTAGACTTCAATGACCTTGGTTCATCCACAATGGGTAAGTCTTAAAGTTGTGATTTCATTTACTTTTAACTCTTCTTTTATTGTTAGATTGGTGGAAAAATTCAATCTTTCATGAAATGTTCAACCATTGGACCGTGTATACTTATTACTTTTCTAAAAATTCCATTTTTGTTGGCTTTTGTAATTGTTTGTAGGAATTCGTTGAGTTTGATGAAACCTTCTTTGCTTACAGGGGACAACACATGCTAATGGGCCCAAACTATTTTCGTGATCCGGTAGGAAATTATATTATGGTTGAATTTCAAGATTGTTTGATGGAAAACCGTAGATTTTGGATAGCTAGTGAACTTGCAAAGTTTTATAAGTTGGATGATCTTTACTGGTTAGTGATCCTTTACTGTGGAAACTAGTATTTCCAGTTTAGAATTTTCAGTTTGCCCATGGAAGAAATATATTATCCTGCACCCAACATGGTTCCTATGTCGCAACGCACTTTGTCTTCTTCAACGTTTATGACTTGTTTTAAATCTGAGATATTGGTATCTGAGGTACTATTTAAAACTTCACATCATTGTATTTGGTTATCTAAATCATTTGGTTTAAATGATTTGTTTATGTTTAACTTGGTTGCAGAAAATCATTGGCCTAGACGACTCGTTTGTTATTTTTTGGGGACATGAATTGACTATCAACAAATTTAAACTTATTGATTCGCGTCAGAAGAAACATGATGTTGGTATCCAGAGATTAGACAATGGAGATTTTACAATACATGAAGGTGTCTTATAGATATGTCAATACTACAATCTGAAGGAAAACAAAGCCATACATATGAATTATGTTGACAAAGATACCTTTTTATTCAAGGTTTGTTTTGCTGAAGGCATTGAGATTGAATATACTCCGCAATTTGTCAGCAGTAACAATTCAGAATGCTTATCTTCAAATGATGCAAAATCTTCAAATGATGGAGGTTATGACCCTGCAGACTTCTACCATTCAATGTCAAAATGCTTATCTTCAAATGATGCAAAACCTTCTTCGCTGGTAACAGATTCTTAAACTTGGTTATTTGAATGCAAATTTGTTTGATGTGTTCTAATTTATCAAAATTCAATCTTTTTTTAGTACTTGGATTCTGAATTTGCTGGCAAAGCTTTGGTTAAACAGAGGAAACGCTATTTATTGGTGAATGCAGAAGGTGATTGCTGGCCTTGCAAAATTAGATGGTCTGGAAGAAACAATAGTGAATGTTGTTTAACTTGTGGATGGAAAGATTTCTTCAATGAAAATGGATTCAAGGAAGGCACTATAATCCAACTTGGTGTTGATAGGGACCTAAGCATGTATATTCATGTATGGAGATAAAAATATAGTTTCGGTGTTCATCATATGTTCGGAAACATTATCTATATTTTGTAAACATCTTTAATGAACTATTTCCCTAAATGATTGCTTTTGCTTCTGGTTGTTATCTCATAATGCTCGATGTTAAGTATTAATATTAATTTGATCATTAAGAAAAAAAACTCAAGAATATAGTTTAAGGAACTTCATGATTTACCAATTCTAATGGTTATTGATACATGTTATTATTATTTTAACCATCGACTTACTTTTACACCAAATAGTATCCCATTTGGGTTCTTGACCATATAACATTTAAACTTGTAACACCAGTTGTAGCATATCATAATTAATAATCAATACTTAGCCTTTTAACCCGAAATAAATGTATAACGATTCTTAGAATAAAATTACCATAACATTACATCGAATATGGGAATTGTAGAACAAATTTACATATCCAAAAATATTTACATTGTAATAATAATGTGTGATATCCTTTGGTGTTTCCAACATTAATTATAACCATTTTCCATCCTTGATAGCC
>Ga0214544_1003452_pt1 | contig 32669 bp, 15 predicted proteins | sample CNSS3metaG_FD_160074 | JGI IMG/M metagenome (GOLD analysis project Ga0214544, IMG submission 160074) | Root nodule microbial communities from cowpea collected in UCLA plant growth center, Los Angeles, California, USA - CNSS3 | ecosystem: Host-associated > Plants > Roots > Nodule | place: USA...
TTTAATTTTACTTATTTTTATTTTTATATTTATATTTATTTAATGTTTATATTTTTATTTTTATATTTATATTTATTTAATATTATTTAAAGTTAAAAAATATAAATTCTAAAATAAATTAAAAAAGTTAAAAAAAAAATTTATCTTACGGAAGTCGAAGAATTTTTTTTGACTTCCCGGAAGTCAAATATTTTTTAACTTCCGGAAGTCGACTTCCGAAATTTTTTTTTGACTTCCGGAAGTCGACTTCCGGTGATACATTTTGACTTCCGGAGGTCATTTTTGACTTCCGAAAATCGACTTCCGGTGATATATTTTGACTTCCGGAAGTTGACATAATTTTGGGGGTGTGGTGTTTGCGGATTTTTTTAAATGGTCAAAGGGTTTTTTGGGAATTTAAAAAAAGTTTGGAGGTGTAGAAGAAATTTTGGAGGTGCAGGAAGAAAGACCCACATTGAAAAAGCTTTCTTTCATAGTGGAGTTGTATTTTTTTTATTAGCATCGTTGAGGTTATTTTATTGTTGATACTGGGCCAGGGTTATTTCTAAGTCAGTGTTAGTGAGAGTTTTCAATGTCACTCAAAGTTCTTCTCAACCATTTTCTTTTTACAATGCAAAGCGTTATTTATTAATCTAACATTAGTTAAGATTTTTCTGAATCCAGAATTTTTATTGGTTTTTTTTATGTTGTTCTCGTATTAAAATATATACTATATTGACATTTTAAATATTTTTATAATATATTTTAAAATATTAAAATTAGTGATAATTAGTATATTATGAAATAACAGTTTAAAAACAGTAAAAAAAATTCAATAAAGAATTAAATTCGATTTTTCTAGCCATCAGGAGGATTACGTTTCAGCTAATATTAAATAAATTAATATTATTTATTGTTTGATATTCTCGACTAAAGGCAGAGAGACTATTATCTTTATAGATGTAATCTGGATTATTTATTGATGACTATAATTTTTATTGGTTTTGTTGCTATATGTAATGATTATTTTTCTTGTCGAGAACACTTATATTATTATTTGTCAATAATTTGTTAGGATTTTTTTAGCTAATTGAGAAAACTTTCATCATAAATTAAATAGGATTATTTTTTAATGTTCTGGAGAAATTTTTCAGTCGCCAAAATTAGCCCCAACTCATAAATATTAGTTTGACCTCAACCTAAATAATCATGGTTAACATCAATTGAAAATAATCTCGACCAACACATAGAATTTTTTTCTTTTGTTAATTTGAATATCGAAAATAAACTTTGACTGAAAAATAACATAAAGGAGGATTGACTAAAAGATATGATCAATATTGATATTTTTTAATTATTAATAGTACTTTACTATTTTAATAATTTTTCATTTGATGGTAATTAAAATAATTTATCCAAACAAGAATTTAATTCTTTTATCTGAGCAAAACATTAACAAAAATTAAACAATTTAAAATAAAATTATTTCAAATTTAATGTATTTGAATATCTTAAAAATTATGAAATTTCTATTGTAAAGAGAAAGTGGATTTTTCTTAGAATAATATTTTTAAAAGATTTTCAATCCCAAGCCAGTCATCTAAAAAATCTTTGAATAATTAGTTTGGAAAGGATATTTTATAATGGTTATATTGCTGTTATTTCTCCTTTTTGTTACTTCTTGAAATTTGTTATGGATTAGAGCTGAAACTACTTGAATTTACAGAATATGTTGAGTTATAATTAGATCATCCTTGAACAATGTTAAACAAAGGAGATTCATTTGACCTTTTCCAAAACTTGTTTATTAACAATGCAAAATCAACAAAGAGAGAGTCTATTGAAGCCATGGCAAAATTATGCTTAATCACCGATTCAACTTGTTGGCTCCGTAGCAGAAAATTAGAATAGTTTAGTTTCTCAGAAATAGGATGAAAGGAAGGAATAGGGAAAGTGGAGAAAACAAAAATTGAGTTGCCACCATTGATGGATCTTAATTTGGTGCCAAATATATTCCTTGAGTACATATAATTCATTTTCTTTATTACTTTTTGAATCTCAAATCGGAAAAGTACACGCATTAAAGTTTTAAGAACTAAACTTTAGTACAAAATATAGAAGAAATATTTCAAGCATTACTGTGCAGAAAACTAAATCTGTAAAATGCTCTTTAGCTTCTAATTTATGTTCTTTAATTTTTAACTGTGCAAGTCACTTATCTTTTACCTTGATGAATCTATGAGAACATCTATGATAAGGGAATCAAATTAAATTGATAGAATAACACTTGTTTTTGGTTGAGCTCTGCATCCACTGAAAGCAACAAAAAATAAAAATCAATTAGGACCATCTGTGTTTTCTTTTACATTCAAATTGTTCTAGATTTGACCAAGGTCGTGTGCCACTTCACCATTGTGTTTCATTTTGTTTCTTAAATGATGATTCTCTCAATGTGTGAATAGATCTTCATGCACCCATTTAAAGAAATAAAAAAAGGATCAAAATTGAAATTACAATCTGCATATATAACTTACTTTACACTGACAAGCAGGATTCAGAACTACTGATTTCTAACATGTCTTTTCCTGAACTTCCAAAACTCATCCTTTTTCCTCTTAGCTTTCACAACACCCATCTTATTTCTAACCACACCAATCAAGGATCTCCTATCCGTTCTGTTTTTCATTGAAGCTTTAACATCAAGAATCGCCCGAAGCTTCTGGTAAGAATTGGCATCCATTACTTGACCATTCTTGACCATCTCCTGGTGATAAAAGAATGCCTGTGCAAAATCTCTAACACGGAGAAATGCATATATGATAGTTGAATAAGTTACAGAATCTGGCTTTAAGTTACGATCTGCCATCTCTTCCAACAACTCTGGCAGCTTTGAGTGTCGCCCTCCTCGTGCATATGCATTCATCAGCATATTGTAAGTCAACAATGTTGGATGCAATCCAACTTTACCAAATTGAGATATTACATCTCTTGCTTCCTTGTAATGACCATGTTTAGCAAAACCATCAACTAGAGTATTGAATGTCACACGTGTTCCTTCAACTTTCTCCCTCCTCATCAACTTCCATATTTTCATTAATGTTTCAGTATCACCAGCTCGTCTAAATGCATCTAGTAATGCAGTGTAGGTTTCTATGGATGGTTTAACACCTTCCCTTTGCATGTTTTCAAATGCTGCATAAGCTTTTTCATGCCAGCCACTAACTGAATATGCATGGATAAGAGCTGTGTAAGAATGTGAAGTGGGTTTGATACCATCTTTCCTCATCTTCAAGAATGTATCTGCAGCCATGTCACTCATCTTTTTCTGCTTCCCATATGCACTGACTAGACAAGTATATGATTTGGCATTTGGCTTCAACCCTACATCCAGCATTTCAGCAATCAGCTTCTCCACAATCTCAGGCTGCATTTTTCTGCTGTATGCATACATTAGAATGTTGAACGTAGCTTCAGTGGGCTTAATCCCTTTATCTTTCATCTCAACAAGAAGGCCTTCAGCTTCTTCTACACGGTTGGATTTACAATATGCATCCATCAGGGTGTTGTACATAATAGCATTTGGGGAAACCCCTTTCTTCTCCATTTCAGATACGATGATGAGAGCTTCCCTCATCAAACCCTCAACACAAAATGACTTTATGAGTGCACCTAGGACTTCTTCACCCCACTTGACTCCTTTTCCATTCATTTTTTCAAAAAATTGCCATGCATCTTTTGCACTGTGGCCAAGTTTTCTCATAACAATAACCAAAATAGAACATGTCACTTGATCCGGAAGAACATTATCAGCTTCCATTGACTCATACACTTTCCAAGCATCTTCATACCTAAAACAATCAGGTAGACTTCAACAATAAACTCTTACAATACGGGGTATTTTAGAGAGGGGTGACGCTGTTCTGAACAATGTCAGAACATTTGTCAAAGTAGGCAGAGATGAAACATCTTTGGTTGTTTTACATTGTTTTCCATACGATAATTAAATATCTTAATCATAGATAATATTTAATTTTTCACAGCAGGGGTAAATTGTAACATCTTAATTCTCTGACAAGTACCAATGATCAATAGATTTTATAGGTGTTCATTGGACTCTTAATAACAAACCTAGAACAAGACAAGCCCAACAGATAAAGAAAGGACTTCCATCCATCTGCATTAATGGAAAAACTGACTGGTGTAAAGAGACTAGGGATTGCTTCAATCAATGAAAGGCTCCAACAACCAACACCTGGTTGGATCATCTGGTAAGATATATTTTACACTAACAAATTAAGTTATATATTTTTTGCAATTGGACTAGAATACAAATGCAGAAAAAAATTCTAAAATAAAGTAATTTCAGAACAGTATACTTCCAGTTCCACCTTTGAAGAATAATATACAGTAGCAAAGTTTCCCTAACTATTACTAATATATTAAGAAACCAAAGTATAGCCCATCAAGAAAACTTGCAAAAGAATATGCACAACCACTTGAACTTCATGCTGAAACTGATGTGCTAGTGCAGCTAATATTCATGCCATAACATTGTCAGGTTTATTGTCATCATTGATCAGAATTCTAGGTAAAGATGATGAAATAAGTAGTTTCCAGTGTTGAGTCGAAACATAATTAAGAAATGGCATGGCTTATACCACTGCTTGGATAACAAGCCTGTAACACCTTGTTCATTTCCTTATCTTCCAAGGTCACTACAACAATTATAACAGTGAAACAAATGGACTAGTAAACAAGTTAATTAATTACACGTGCATCATTCTACCTAAGCAAAAGTAACAAGCTATTTTACTTACATTTGCATCCTCTATTAATCTTCCCATGATCCACATAAAAGCAGCAAGAGAAAAACAAGCAAACCACGTGATTTTGCAAGAATATTTTACCTGCCACTAGAAAGAAGGCCTGAAATTGCAGCATTGTAAACATGAGCATCTCTGAACTCCTTGGTGGACGGTAAGTTTGAGAACAAAACTATCAACTTATCAGCCATCCTCGCCTTCCCCAACAAAGGAAACAACACAGTGCAAGCCCGAGGTGTAACCAGTGATGGTTCCTGCGACCTCATCCACTGAAAGAAATACAAACAAGACACCAGAAGGTGCTCCTCCCCAAGTGATTTCAAAACCTCCCAACAATCTTTCTCACTAACCCTTCCTTCGTATTCAACCAAACCCTCTTCCAGAGTAAGATTCTGAGGCAAGTTCCTTGCAATCTGAACAATCTCCCCCACAATCCCCTCAGGTAAAGGCAAACCCTTTTTCTCACACACCCTTTCTTTCTTTTCTTCAACCAACAAGGAACCATCCTCCAAACCCGTTACAGATTCTTCTTCAACAAGGTCACTGGTGTCAGAAGCAAGGTGCCATGATATGCGACGGTTCTTCTGAAGCGACAACCTTCCTTCTTTTCCCGGGTCTTGGAAGGAAATCCTAGTGCGGGTTTTGAAGAATTTGTAGATTGGATCATCTGGGTCACGAGCTTCTTCTTCTACTTCTTCTATTGTTTCTATGACCTCTTGGTCTTCTGGTTCTTGTTCTTGTTGGAGATATGGGAGGAAAATGGGGGTTGGTGAAGGTTGGGTGGTGTTGAATGGTGAAGCACAAAGACAAAGGGTTTTGGAGATTAGAGAGGTTGAGATTTTGGAGTGTGTAAGAAAAAAAGGTTTTGAAAGAGTATGAACATGAAAATGGTGTGAAATGGAAGAAGAAGAAGAAGAAGGTAGTGTAGAGTGTGTGAGGTTGAAAGCCATGGCTCTCTGTGAATGCAAACAAAAATTATCTTCTTCCCAAAGCTTGCTGATTCCTCACATGATTCCCTTTCCCAGGTTCTGCACCGAGTCAAACCAAAGAACGCATAAAAATTTTCAATTTCGTTTTTCCTCCAATTTTAGTTTCTTACTTTTTTACATTTTAAAAAGTCCATAATTTTACTTTAATTTTAATTTTATATATTTATATTTTTTCGATTGATTTAATTAAATTATAAACATAAAAATATTTCTTCAAAAGCACAAAGTACTTTAATTAATCAACATACAAAAAATAAAACACAAAAAAAAAGGTTAAATCAAAATCATTATTTTAAAAAATATAAAACTAAAATCATAAAAAAAATTATGATTTTAATAGATTTTCCCACCCATTCACCACTTACGAAACAAAACAGTGCAGGGCGACGGCGCAGCTTCTCCTCCCAACTTGCCGTAGACGACGACCGCGACGGCGCGCGACTCGTGACGGTGGCCGATGACGACGGTCTGTGACTCGACGGCGAGCGGTTCAGAAGAAGGAACGAACCAGTGAGGGGCAGCAGAAGAACAAGAGTGAAACCCTAACAAGTGCCTGATCAGCCCAAACAAGTTTCTACCATATCTTCCGATTTGAAAGTGACGTGGTTGTGTTTCACAGGATTGGAAATTAGTCATAGTGTTCGTACCAGTTAGTCACTGGATTGGAAATATCTATTGAAATATTATATTATAGCTGAAGCATTGTTACAGGCTTGGAATAGTACTGAAAGGTGTAGGTGTGTGTAAGCATCCAGCAATGGTCGATGTCAATAACTTGACTTGTCGAACCTGTAACAATGTGGGTCTTGGTGATGGCTCTGATGGCTTTTTCTACTGCCTTCGATGTGGCTCGCAATTTGAGGATGTCATGGACACTGCCGTCGATGCTGATGATCTCTTCAATAAGGGAGAAACTACTGGTGGGGCTGTCTACATGGCCAGTCACCTACGGCAACGACCTACTGCAGTCAAAGCCGAACCCATATCCCAATATGACTCATTCTATGATTCCCAGTCCAATTTCATTAGGAATCTAGGTTTGGATGATGACACTCAACGAAATGAATCTGTTCAAGTTAAAAGAGAGGATTTTGATGCCGATCAGTATTTTGAGGAAGGTCCTTCGGTTCCTTCTGATTTTGGAGGCTCAAAAGTTGCAAGCTTTGAAGATTACCACAATGAGATAAGGATGCGGTATGTGATGGGGCTGCAGTTGATGATTGAGCTTCAGTGTGAAGCTTTGGTGAAGGAGTTTAAGGTTACCCCTCTAATTTGTGGCTTGGTTGGGCCAATTTGGTTGAGGTTTGTCTCTAGGACTGGTGTTTTCGACGATGACTGGCCTGATAAAGTAATCCATAACTCTGAGATGCAGAATGAAGGTAAAACAAAGTTTCCAGTATTATATTTTTACATTTGAATTACAATACATGTGCTCTGTTTTGTTTCATGGTTTGGTTCTGTACGTTCCAGTCAATTTTCCTATATAGGTTTGGTGCATGTTCCTGGCTCAGTAGTAGTGAAAGTGATATTCCAATTCTTGGTTTGTTTTGGTTGTAAAATATGTGGGGCATTAATGTGTCCTGTTCACAAAAAGGTTTCAGTAAATGCTTTCTGTTTCTCTTAAAATTTAATGAAACCTAGTGATTAATTGACGTGTTCACTCTCTCTAGTATATCATATATGATAGTCACAACTCAATTTCATATTCATTAAATTTGGATTTAGTTATCATATTTATTGTTTGAGCAATAGTGTAACAGGATGATCTTGACAATTTTATACTAAGCTTTCATGTTTATCAAGTGTGTAGTATATAGCTTTTCTGCACTCAATGAGATGCTTTATTTTCATCAACCATATCTTATAGTTTGTTGAGTTTATTTCTTCATTGGTCTCAGATGAACCAGAAGATTATAGGCCACGCTCTAAACACAGAGCGGAGCCCCACAATATATTTGGTCAGCGAGCTGTGATGATATGGTTTAGGTCTTTAAGAAAAAGGATTCCACTATCTTGTACTATTGCTGTTTCATTTCTGGCATGTCATGTTGCCAGAGAAGCTGTCCTGCCATCTGACATGATGAAGTGGACTTCTGAAGGGAAGCTTCCGTATTTTTCTGCTTTTATTGAAATTGAAAAGCGCATAGGACAACCTTCAAGTGCATGTCCTATTAGTTCAAATGTTATGTTCAGGCCCCAGCGAGCTGTTCCAGTACAGAAGCTAGAGTCATTTGCTGCATCCATTGCTCAGTTCATAGGCTTGGAGTTACCTCCAGTTAACTTTTATGCAATAGCTTACCGTTATCTTAAAAAATTATCACTTCCTGTTGAGAAGATTCTTCCTTATGCATGTCGTATATATGAATGGTCAATGCCTCCATCTTTGTGGTTATCCCTAGCCACCAAGTATTTTAGGCTACCTACTCATGTATGCGTTATGTCAATTCTAATTGTAGCAATAAGGATATTATATAACATAAATGGCTTTGGAGAGTGGGAGAATAGTTTGTCTCGTAATGATGAGGCCATAGACAACAGTGAAATGGGTAAAACTTTTGCCACCAATAATGGACATGATTTTGGTTCAGAATCTAAAGATTCAGCTGAAGATCAAGTGGGACCTCAAAAACATGAAATGGATTCTGCCTGGCTTATCCAACACCTTCAAGCAAGATATAATGAGATTGGGGATACCAATGGTAAAGTTATTGTTTACTTATGTTATTATCTTACGAAACTGAACCTATGTTGCATGAATCCATATTCTACTTGTGTCCTTTTTTCGGAACAATTAAATGGCTATCTAACATCCAGTATTTGTGCACAGAGCATTCGAAGGACTTGCGTACGTATCTCAAATACTGTAGGGATGTTGTGTTTGCTGGATCAGAGTCAGCTTATGGGAATCACGAGGAAGAAAGTATGATAGAATACTTGTGGAATTTTTATCAGAATGAAGAGGTAATTAAAGAACTTTGTTATTCCATTGACATGCACCGGCCTTTACAATTAGGATGTCTTGAAATTGTTTTAAGGTTTCAACTTCTTTCTTTATATCTTTCCTGTGAGATATTCTAAGAAAGAAGTAGCCCCTATGCCTGTCCTCTTTTTGTGCATGGGACATGGCTCGGCTGTTACTGATTTTCAATTTCCTTCATGGTGAAGCTTGGAAAATGAATTGACTGCATCAATACTTCCTAAAGGACATCAAAATTCCATAAAAGTGCCACAAAGATTGGCGCTGACTTATTTCCTGAAATCAGTTTTGTACAAAATAGAACAAAGATATGAATTTCTTTCTGTTTCATGTAAAATTGAGGGGCTCCATCAATTGCCAGCCATTTATCTATCTCTAAATTTCTTAAACAGGTTTTGTTTTATAAAGTTGATTGGGAGAACATGCTAGAAAATGACATGTTACTTGGAAGTTGCATTTACATGTTACTATTTGAATACATTGACTTACCAACTGTCAAAATTATAACATAACTGTTTATGATTCATGTGAGAATTGCTCAATTATTCATGGGTCAACTAATATTTCACTGTTAGTACCTGACTCTCAGTTTTGTGGTTCTCCAACGATATGTAATTTGAATCAGTGAAGGGATGTGCATTTATACTCTCTTAATGATATATTTAAGTAACAAATGCTCGTATTGTGACTGCGGATAAAATTTGTATAAAATTTGTACTCCTGCATCTCCTAAATATTATGCAAGGAAGATTTCATTACATATAAATTAAGTTTTATAAGTTTTATCTATCAGCCTAGGACTGTCTACTTTCCGGAAGTTGTTTTTGTTGCCTGACTACACTGCGAGAATGCCTGTCAAAGTATGTTGTAACACTTTTTTTTTTTTTAATTTCAGGATATAAAACCAATAGAGAATGTAGAGCAGTCAAATTCTTCTTTCAACCAAACGAGGTTGAATGATAAAGAATGCATTGACAGGACCTCCAAGCAGGAAAAGATCAGAAAAAAAGGTTTGAATAATCTATTTCCTGATGATGAAACCTGTCTTGAAGATGACTTGCCTGGAAGTGTGGATGATAATAGTTCACAGGAGAGTTCATCAGAAGATGAAGACTCAGATTCCCATGATCGCAATTCAGGAAAACCTCGAGTCAGAGAGGCCATTAGACAGATGAAATTAGACATGGAAGAGAACAGATTTTGTTACATACCACCTAGTTTGAAGCGAAAAAAACTTGATTATATCCACTATGCTAGAAAGAGGGATGAAGGTGCCCTGACCTATGTTGCCCATGCTGATTATTACATTTTGCTTCGGGCTTGTACCAGGATTGCACTAGTTGACATTCGCATTTTGCATATCGGTGTGTTAAGCCTTGAGAGAAGACTTGGTTTTTTAGAGGAACAGACTGATAAATGCTTACATTCGAAACCAACTAAGATTTCATGTCAGTTTTGTAGTGATCAGGCCACGCAAAATGGATCTGATGATCTTCCTGGGGGGCTATCAAATTTGAATATTTGAGAATTGATTCTTCATTCTTGTACAGTTTAACTACACTAACAACTAGATTTGAGAAAGGATACTTCTTTTCATTTTTTGTTTTTTCTTTCGCTTTCCAATTATTCATAATAGACTAGATAATAGGAATTATAAGATGAGACGATGAGAACCAAAGTAAAAAATGAAATGACATGAAACTTTTTATTGGTAATGCAAATTTAGAGCATGTTTGAAAGATGAATTTTTAAAAAATTTCAAGTGTTTTGGATCTGTATGTTTGAAACAGTTGAAAACTGTGAAAACATATTATTAAGTTAAATTAGTTTTCTAGAATCTCAAACGCATCTTTGTAGTTTGGCGTATTTCCCTCAATTTTCTATTATGAAAGAATTAATTATAACCACTTGTCCTTACGTTTTATATATATATATATATATATATACATATATATATATATATATATATATATATATATATATATATATATATATATATATATATATATATATATATATATACATATATATATATATATATATATATATGTATATATATATATATATAAGGATAACAAAGATCACAGAAAACAACCATATAAGGATTATAACTCAAATTTGCGTGTCTCTCTGAAATTGGTATGTGTGTGATGATGTATTAACGTGAGACACCAAATTGCAAATAAATTATTAATTATAATTGTAGTGCAATCTCTAACCTTTTTATTATCGAGAGGTTATTATACACAGAATAATGTTTACACATATATTTACACTTTTACCTCGTTCATTGTCATTTCTCTTATGTCATTATCATTTTAGATAAACTAATTCTTATACTTAATTATGTATTTCCAAATCATGGGAAAGAATAATTAATCTCGCTATCAACCTCTCTGTGAGTGCCATATACCTTATCTAAATATAAAAATATATCCTATCAATGACTTTAGACAAAGCGATATGGGTGAGTCCACAATGTCAAAATTGAAATTCTGTACTCTCAAAAATTATGGTCCTTCAGACACTGTCATGTCATGTATATAGTGACCGATGCTTTCTTCTCTTTGAAATTACTTTAGAAATTCCTCATTCTGTACATGCATCGTGAGTGTTAAATAAAATATTGAAGCTATTTAAAAAAAAAACTGAATTTTAAACAAAATAACCCTTACATACAATCTCGAATAGAATACTTAGAAGTAATCACCCTTCTTTCTATTTAAAAGTCAGAAGCAGCTTTTGTGAGCTCAAATGTAGTAATATTCCTAACCCCTCTTGATTGATTATTTTCTCATAAGCAGCTTCAGGGCACATCTTTTCATTCAGAAAAAAAAGAAAAAAAAAATCCTATATACGATGCTCATCACTGCATCAACTAAAGCTGGGATTTGCAGCAAAATATGCTAACACCCCAACAAAAGGTGCATTAATGTATGTCGTGGGTTCAGATTCCCTAAAATCAAATCGATCATCGACATAATCATCATTTTGGTCAGGTCCTCCAACAATGGCACCAACAAGTAGATTAGGATTGGGATTTGTTGAGTTGTAGTAGATTGAACCTTCTTTGCATGCAATGAAGTGGGGATGATCCTTGATGGAGGGCAAAGAAGAGGCACGATGATGAATACGTTGAGGATAGTAGTTGCTGTACCCAACCATGTAGGATAGTCCCATTGGGTTATCACCCAAAATGTAATCAACTTGTCTCTTAGCATGTTGGCGAAGAGTTTGTGCACTCACATAGACATTGCCACAAGTGATGACTTGTGAAGTGTGTGTTAGGTAATTGGCATACACCAGTTCAAGGAAAGCAATTGAAGTTGCATGCTGCAAATTGCTGCCTCCGGATCTGTACACAAGTCCACCAGGTGTGTACTCCATGTTTGAGCTTGGTGATTCAGGTATCATTGTGCAAATGAAGCTCTCTGCTGAGGACTTGTAGGACTCAAGAGAGTACATGTTTCCTTCTATAACTTCCTACAAATTTCATAAATCTTTCTGTTATCAACGATATGCATGTGTGTTTTTGGTTTAATTCTAAATTTTGATTTGATCGTCACCTATCATGTTAGATATTATTATGAGTTTTAATATCTTAATTATACTAACATTTGTCATCTTATGAAAATTTGCACTATTGCTTTATTCTTCCAACTAACTTTTTTTTTCTTTCACATTTTACCGTCTAATTTTTAGATTTTTACACTATTTCTAATAGGATGATATAGGTGTTAAAAAATTAGTCATACAAATCTAGTTATAGTTGAAAGAATAAAATTTGTACTCATTTGTTATTTTATAATGTTAAATATCTTTTTACTCTTCAACATGAAATTACAATTCGTCTATTTTTCAAAATTTAATATATTTTGATCTTTGAAAAGTAAATAAATATAGTAATTTTAATTCAATCATGTTAAATTTTATATTAACATATCAAATGTATTTTAGATAGCGTTGTTTGAGGTGTTTATAATATTTGACACATTTTAATTAATGTCAATCTGAAATACTATTTAATAAGTCAAAACAAAATTAATGTCTTTATATTTAAAGAATTATATCTGTTCACTTTTGAGGACAAAAATATATATTAAAGTTTGAAGACTAAAATATATTTAATCTTTATTTTATATATTATATTGAACAAAAGTTTAGTGCAGTTTTATAAATATGTTATGTTTGTATTATTTTTCAAACTATGCTACCCTATATAATCTATCTAATTAAGCCTTTGCTATAGTTAATATAGATTATCAAGTGAAACTCCAAATTGAAAAGCAAGCACTTGATTGTTGTTTGGATGTGTGAGAAAATATAAATATGTAATGACATAAATTTGGTGATTTTTAAAGTTGTGGTTGAAGTTTGTGAAGGAGTATATGAGGGTGACCTTGGAGAGAAGCACGTTGAGACCAGCATGCTTGTTGTCCCAACCAAACTCATTGATGGTGTCTTCTGCACCAAGAGTTTTACCATTGCTTTCAATGTAGCTCAGGAAATTATCGTCCTGCGTCGCCCTCCTTAGCCATGCAGCTCCCCATAACAGCTCATCCTACCATGTTCATTTTAAAATAACATTAACTCACTCATCAAAACAAACACACAACCAAATGTAAAGACAACTATGAAAAGCCAAAATCTATTGAGCAATTACATCCACTGTGCTACCTAAATGGGGGAGTGGGCACTGAGCATTATTGGCAGACCTAGACACATGCATGTGACATCTTCCAACTACCAAAATTTTTCACATGGCAGATACGGCACGCATAATTATAGGTAAACTTTTATTATTTTATAGTTATATATTGAAATTTTAGATTTAGTAATTAATCTGCTTAAATTTTAATGTCTTAGTTATATTAAGGGTTAAATATATTTTTTATTTTTTAATTTTCAATAAAAATTAAAATTAGTTTATTTTAGAAACTGTAGTTTAATTTAGTCCCGAACTGTAAAAATATTTAAATTTAGTCTCATTAACTACATTTTGTTAAATTTATATATATATATATATATATATATATATATATATATAATATATAATATCAAAATTTAATTATTTGTTAAAACAATGTCATCTGAATTAATTCAATTTTTTAAAATTTAGAACTAATACATGTACATAGTTTATACATTTAACTAATGAGATAAGCCTTTATTAGTGATTGATTAAAGAAAGTGAGAGTGAAATGAATTACCTGATAGCCATTAAAATCACAGTAATAGGGGCAGGCATTATACTTGAGATTTTCATTGTCACTGTAAGCACCCCTGTAGTTATCTGCAAATTCAAAGGCAGTAATAGCATTTCGAAGCAATGTCTCTGAGTAACCGGGGTCTGATGACCGGAACGCCATGGATGAGGCTGCTAGTGCGGCGGCGGTTTCGCCGGCGACATCGGAAGCGGCGTTTGGTGCATCAATAGCATACGTGGTCCTCGCTGTATCCATGTCCTCTGGCCTCTCCCAACAATCGTGATCTGAGTTTGGATCACCCACCTATCACATTCACATCGCGAACACAAATAATTAACTAAGCATATAACAAGTAAAATAAATTTTTAACATTAGTAAAAACAGTGGAAAACATGCATTACACTTGTCCTCTGTTTTTATATTATAGTATAAATTTTATTAAACTATGAAATAATTTTTTAGTTATTGTAATAAAAACTCAATTATAAAATAATTATAGAAATCAATGATTGTTATACTTTAATTATAGGTAATACTTACTTTTATTGCATAAATAGTGTTTTTATTATAAACAATTATTTAAATCTAAAAAAGTAATTATTAAATTGGTAAAATTAGAAAATATTTTTTTTACAAATACTTATTTGAATTGCTAAAGATTGTTAAACTAGAAAAATAAATAAAGAAAGAAAAAAAAAAGTGAATCTCCTTTATTCATGATATGAAATTAAAGTGGATAGAAATCAAATCAGTAATCAAATGATTAGTTGTTCCTTTATTCTTTTTGCTTTTTAGATCACCTATATTTCCTTCGTGACTAAGTATGACTGTTATAATTTTATTTTTATAGAAAAGTAATTTAGATTCTTTTTATCACAAAATATACTTTTAAGTAAATAAGATTTTAAAAATTGTAATAAAGATAATGGACTGCTTTCGGCTTAATTGTTTCTCATTTTATTTCTACAATTAGTTGTTTTAAATATAAAACTTGTCACAAACATACTTTTCAATTTTATCATAAAAAAATATTTTAAACAAAATTAATCATCATATAAATGCTTCCATCTGAACGTATTAAACTATAAATAATAATAATAATAATTATAATAATATATTAATATGTAATGAAATCCATTAACGTAACCCAATGTATGTGTCATAAGAATCAAATGGAAAAGAAAAAAGGTTCTATTGTCAACGTCAGCAAGGACCATTTTTAAGCCTATGAATTTCAGAAACTTTACGAATGAAAATTGTGAACATGGCCCATTTATTGGTCCACCCTCTATATTTAGTGGAGTTACTTTCATTTATTATTCAAAAATACTTTAATTGTGCTACAAAAGGAAGAACACAAAATGAGTCCTTCTATTAACTCAACTTTCTCTATAAACTAACAAGTGTTTGATAATTCAAATTAACAACTTTGTCTAATACAGAAACATAAAAAACACTTAATTATGTTGTACTACTTATAAAGTTAAGTTAATTGAATCTACAATTATTGTTTTTTCTAGTTGAAACTCTCCAACTTTAACTTTTCAGTCCAAGTATGATTAGTTGAGCTAATTCTACTGTCTACTATTCAAAATCTATTATCAAAATCAAATGTTACTCAAAACGGATGAACACAAAAGTTTTATAAATCCTTCAAATCTACCAGGATTTCAGTAAATTTGTTGCTTTTAAACTTTTGAAATGATCCGTGTCTCAAACAAATCATAAACCCTAAGCATAAATTACAGATAATATTTTTAAATCAAAATTATGTATTATGTTTAACTCGTAAAATTTTACTACTTCAAACGTACAAATTTATTTCATATCACCAAACTGAATGAAGGAGAGTGAGGAAGCGATGGCATCACGTTCACCAACACAAAATACCAATTACTTTCGAAGTAAAATTAAAATAGATGTTGATGCAGTGAAGAGGAATTGGAAATAAGTAATTTATTTACCTGAACGAAAATCCGATTAGGCTGAGAAAGAGTCTTGAGAAGATAATCAGTGGCCCAACGAACTGCGACGAGAGCGTTCCTGAGCTCATTGGGAGGCATGAGGTCTCCGAATTCCAGCACGCTCCACGCCAGCATTGTGGTGGTGAAGGCCATCGGAAACCCGAATTTCACGTTGTCGCCGGCGTCGTAGTAACCGCCGGTGAGATCCGTGTTGTAGTTCCAGCCGTCACTGAGACCGGAGTTCTGTCGCCAACTCATTCTCTGATCCTGCGGCAGGACTCCCGATCGCTGTCCCTCGAAGAAAATAATTGCCTTCGACAATGCGTCCCAATAGTCATGACCGCTTCCCTTTCCGATCAACATTCCGATCAACGCCGCCTCAAACACCGCCACATAGAACAGCCTCCTCCACGCCTTCATTTTTCTCATCAATCACACACACTCCTATCAACTCAAATCACGTGCTTCCGCATTTCTCACTTCTTGTTCGCTTCCGAGCTTTTATGTTCCGTCGGTTCAATTCCTTTTTCTTTATTCCACCTCGTTGTGTTATATACGCTGTGTTGGATCGGTTCCGTTTGTCGTTACCTTCCCGCTTTTAACACTGCACCAAACTGGATTCTGGCTTAATCAAATCTCGTTCTATGCTACTAATCCTACAACATTGTCACACCTCCACTTTAGGAACTTCCGGTTATTCACTTCATTAACAACGCTAATTAAAGTAATAGTAAAGTAAAATATTGTTTTACCTCTCTTTCAGTGATTAAGTTGGTCACATTAGTTTCTGTAAACTGAATGTTTATCATTTTTGTCTTTCATATAAAAATACCTTTTCTACGCAAACCTAATCACAACATGCGACTACATTAATCAATGCTTTCAAATACGAAAATGGTTATTTAAATATCTCAAGAGATTATCGAGATTAAATGGAGAACTCTGAATACATTATATTCTGCAATTTCTTATAAACAACATATGCTTTCGAGAAAGCTTGTCCCGCATTTTAAAATACAGTTGATGAGATTAAATTTCTACCCGCTGCAGTTAGAAGCTACTATTTCTAACGCCTTTTATTGTTTATAGACACGCGTCACGCAGAAGTGATTTTATTAATTTGTATAGGCATAAAAATGAAAAACGTTTCCCAATTATTAATTTCTAACGCCCTTTTTTTTTCTTATTTAGTGTTATCAAAATAATATATTTTTGCATTAAAAATTACAAAATCAACTTAGAGAGTAAACATTCGATTCTAAAAAATAAAAGAAAAAAACGACCAAGTATGCCATGTCAAACACAAAGCCAAAGCACGTAAGCCCTTTGAACTTTTACTATCAATTCAGTAAAAAAAACAATAGGCTACTGTCAAACCAGTACAACAATATTGGGGGTCCATATTGGAAGACCACAAAGGTTGTCGAACATTAGACACACTCTTCCGTGTATCAAAATCCAAAACTATACACACATCAACTCGCGACAGAACAAAATATTTTAACTAAAGTCAGAATGTGGTCATTGTGTAAATATTATTTATATTACCTGTATAAAAAACATTGACCAAAGATAAAGAAAAATGTCAAGTATGCAAAATTGAATTTATTTCCGACACGAATTAAGACAACTGTCACCTTCGTTCGCCTAGATAGAATGTCGAAGTAGTTCTATAATGCACCTTGCAGATCAGGGGTGATGATCGAATTCTAAAATCGTCTTAAGGGAGCATGGATTTACGAAACATGCAAGATGTATTGTAGAATTAGTTTAGAATGTCATTTAGGAGATCTTTCACGAAGTTACCCACTCTGTTCAAGTCTTTGGCGACACCGGATACCACCAGGCCTGCATTTCTTTGAAACCTGCAAATTTGGAATCTTCCGGTGTTAGAATTAGCTGCATCCTCAGTACTCGTATAGCTAGACGGCAGAAACGTACAACAAAAGTTAACACGTGTATGCTAAAAACTTCCACTTGCCTGTTCAAGAACTCGGTTGTACGATTTGAAGGGGTGTATCTTCGAGGTTGAGGAGTAGCATGTTCATCTTCAGGACAAACAAGACCAAAATCCCAGAAATGAAAAGGCACAGTACGTAAAATGTACAAATAAAAGAGATGAAACTAACTAAAAATAATAGAAGAATCTTAACTGATAAAATAAGAAATCAGCAAAACCATGAAAATCATTTTTAACATGAAATGAAACAGTTTCTCTCTAAGTAGATAACAGCCAATAATAATTGCCATACTAACTACTTTGTTATACACTGGCACATAGGTCTAATTCTCTTATATTCTCTTATTGTTCCTTCTACAATACACTTCCGTAATTGAGAACAACTCGATAATGTTGTAAACGTACACAACACAACAGAAAAGGTGTCCAACTGCTTCTATGACTTTGCAATGAACTTCCAGTATAACATGTTTGCCATTTTGGGAAAGTTATAATTGATATAATGAGGGAACAAAAATTAATGACTCCAAGATCAAATAGAATTTTCTAAGTATGTTTGAAATGACGAATGATTGAAAAAGAAAGAAATAATCAAGAAGTCTATAACTATAGAAATAAAAAGTAGAATGAAAACCAAGAATTTCAATACCTTCAGTTTTATGAGTAGCAGGAACATGGCCAACAGAGGGATTTGAAGCTTTCTCTTCTAAGACAACCTGAAATATATGTTAATAGAGTCATAAACTGAGACCACATCCTTACTTTTTCACTTTTTATTGTTATTTTTCTTGAGAATTGCTAGGTTTCTAGCAACAATCTTATAGACTCTTCACTATCGGGTGGATATCAGGTGAGCTCCCCCAAATAATAAATGAAACTCATTATACAAGCAGACCCAAATTACTTAGTGTCTCTGCATAACTATTAATGGTGGTGCTATGGTTTAGCAGTTCTCTTTTATCATTAATGACTTCACAAGTTGATTATTTGTTCCCCCCCCCCCCCCCCGTAACAAATTGTTGTTTGTGCCATGATATATGCAGATTTATATTACAAGAAATATGTACCAGCACCCAAGAAATCCATGGAACTGCATAAACCAAAATTTAGACAATAGATAAACTACAATGGAATGGCAAACAAGATATATAACCTCTAGACCAACACAAAAGGGCAATTTTGCCGTTTTATCTTGCAAGTCAGCTGAAGAATCTTTGTTGTCTAAGTACACAGAGTATCCAATACAGGCATACTTGAAATTTGTAAGACTGCGGCCCTCTTTCGAAGCTTCCATCTCAGCTTCTCCCACAACAAAAGGGGGTACTGGTTATATGAATAAGAACATCAATTATAGATATATTAAAGGCTTATAATAAACAAATATTAAACTCTCATGAGCAGAGAAAATTATAGACAATAAACCCAATCCAAAAGAAACATAAAGCTACAATATCTAACATATAAAATAAAGTACTAACAAGTAGCAATAGAATAATTTAGATAAAGATTAACCGTGAAAAAAATGGTAGTAATGACTAACAAGTATAAAGGACTGGAATTATTAATAGAAAAATAAGCATGCTTATTGCCACAACCAAAAACTATACATTAGGATTCCAAAAAATATTAATTTTAAAGATTATCAAGTACATGTATAGAATTTGAATAAGCGAGAAAAAAAGGAAAAGGAAACAAAATAAGTTGTAAATGGTTCTTTTTGTTTGATCTATAAATAATTTTGTGTCTGCTAAGTGCTAACCCGGCTCCCTCTCTCGCCACAAACTGCTATTCATAATTTTTCTCAGTAACAACTACAAGGATAAGAACAAATGCCATCTTAATCAATTTCAAATTATTTCTGTGGAAACTAACTGCCAAAGCAAGCAAATAAGAATCCAGCTGCAATTCAATTCAAAACAAGAAATCCAATGCCATCTTGAATACGTTGCTCTGCATCAAACTACAAGTAAAGGAATAGGTACTCCACAAAAAAATATATATATATATTACTCGGCTAAACAGATATCAACATAGCTCTAAATTAATATACATTCACTTTGCTCAGAATACAATGTTTGAATTCAGTAACAAGATTTTGAAACTTTCACACCCAGAATTTCATTTCATGCTCTTTCTGTTTTAAATGATATAGATTTTTTCAATAATCGAACCAACCACCAAAAAAATGAATTGTAGACCAAGAGAGAGCGACCTTGCTGGAGTGTTCTGGAGAAGCCGACGCATGTGGGGTTTTTGGATTTGATTTTATGAAGCGATGTGTAATAGGTGCATCCCTTGCACGATTTTCCTTTGGATCCTTTAGTGGTATGAGGCGGGTTAGGGTTAGGGTTTTCATTGGAATTTGGATTTGGATTTGTATTTGGATTTTGATTTGGGTTACTGTTGGGAATGGGATTTTGACGTTGAGCAGCACCTGCTCCTGAAGCTGCGGCTTCGTCTTCTGTGACGGCCATCGTCGATTCGATTTTCTTACTCTGTCAAGTTTCCATGTCTGCTTTTGATTTCAACGGAAGAAGGGAAAAGACACTAATTCTGCATAAAACCCAACAATGGATACACTACACCACATTGCGTTTTGGGTTGGACTTGGAGTTTATTAGTTTTGGATCTTATTGCAAATCCAAATTCCAAACTGGGTTATTCCTCTCACCAGTCTCCACAAGGTATTTCTTTCTGCACCCCATGGTTCTTTCTGCACCTCTTTAACTTATTTAAAAGACACAGAAGACCTTTATTTTCTACCATTTTTTTTTTCTATATCTTTATCGCTGATCCTTATTCATTTTCTTTTGTTATCGTCCTTTCAGTGGTGTCTTATAGTGGTTCTACGTTTTTTATTTTTCATACTTAAAGAAATTGTGCAATTTAAAAAAAATTATTCAAAAAATACATTCATAATGTAAAATTTGTACAATATTACACAATTTAAAAGTTTTTCTATATAAAAAAAATCTTCTAAAATGTATAATTAGAGGTATTTTTCATGTAAAAAATTATTTTTGGATTTTTTTATCAGCAAATATATAATATATTTAATAGAAATCAATTATATGAATCCAGATTTACAAATATGAAAAATTTTAAATATTTAATCCAAATTTTCAATCTAAATTTGTAGTTGGGTTGGGTGAAGGTTGATAAGGACTGGTCTTAGTCGAAGTTCAAAAAAGGGTGAAGGTCGAGACGCCTCGATCCAGACTAGAATTCGATCGAATCATCCATGGTTGAAATTTGAGTAAGTTAGTCGCGACTGAAGATTGATCGAATTCGGTCGGAGTGGACCCTGGTCAAAATTTGACCATATTCGACTGAGTTGGCCTTGGTCGAAATTCGACCTAATTCATTCTAGTCGACCTTGTCCAAAATTTTGTTAAATCGGCCCTGATCAAAATTCGACCGAGTCGGCCACGATCGAAATGTGGTCGAATTAGTCCGATAGAAAGTCGGCTAAGTCAACTTTCAGTTGAAATTCAACAAAACTCAACTATGCAACCCATGCTAAAATTTGATCAAGTCGACCAAGCCAAAATTTATTCGAGTCGGTCACAGCCAAAATTCGATCAAATTTAATTATGTCGATATTGACAACACAAATTTTAGAAAAATCAATTTATTTTTATATTGTACAATTTAAAAAAAAATCAGATTGTAAAAAAACTCAGATAGTAAGATAATTTTTGTGAAATTATTGTTAGTTTTTAGGCTAAAATCCTAATTTTTTTCTCTTCTAATTCTTATAAAAGTTTTCAACAATACATAAATTGAAAATAGATTATTATAGTTTTGTACAATATTTTGGAAATTGAATATGAGGGTAATGGTGAATGGCCTCTGAAGTTGGCAAAAGTGATGCATAATAAAAGTGATGGTATCTCTAAGTGGTGTGTTTGTGATGTGCACATGAGTTATGGTGCTTTTCATTTGGATACTTAAGATTCCAATTGAAGATCAGCATCAGAAGCACGTTGTTCATTGAATTCGTCTTGTCCTACCAACAACTACTTCTCACATGGACAACCTTATTCCCTGCTTTTCCCTACACCATTTTCGGAAGCACTTGATTTTGATTCTTCACAAGAGAAAGAAAAAAAAAATAAAAGTTATAATTATTTTATCTAAAAGTTAAATATAATTTTAATCTCTAAATTTATATGTGAAATTAAAATTTGCTCTTATTTATATATTTTGATTCTTAAATTTTAAAAATAATCAATACAGTTATCTAAACTCAATAATTAACTTGTTCTATACATTTTAGATAGTATTTTAGGTCGTTATTTGAACTAATTAATGTATTTAACATGTTTCATCTAAAATATCAACTCGAACACCGTGATATTATTAATAACTATACTCATTTTATTTTAAAATTTAAGACAAAAATGTATTTGATATATAAATGTTACGATCTCAAATCAGTTATGGTATAAATAATAACTGAATTTTAATTTTGCATCAAAATTTATAAACTAAAAGCATATTTAATCATTTTATTTATAAATTCAAAGTTAAAATCTATGTGAAATGTATCAAAAGATTTAAAAACATATATAACTATTTTATTTATAAATTCAAAGTCAAAATCTATATAAAATGTATCAAAAGACTTATGGAGATTAAGTCATGCATAAAGTAATCTTAAGCCGTTAAGATTTTTCTTTTCTTTTTAATTTTACGATGACGAGTGTTTTCTTAATTTACATGTCATTTGTTTATTTTAAAAATATAAGTATAAAGTTTTTAACTCGATACAAAAAATCTGCAAGTTTCTTTTTTTAACTCAAATTAATCGATGTTTGACGTCAAACTCAGTAAGTAAACCAGGTCAACGTTAACTACTATTTTGACATGATTTTGGGTCTGCGAATTCACACATATCAAAGAGTTTTGTGTTTGCTCATTGTTAAAAACACAAATTTGCTCATAATTTTAAAAAGTATATATCACATTTTGTTGTTTTAGAATGAAAACTTGTCGCAAGAATGATTAATTAAGTATTGTGACATTGTTAATAATGACCGAAAAAAATATTACAAAAAATGTCTAATTTTGTAAGACTCTAAATATAATATTTCTTTTAAGTACGCAATTTTTTATATGCTCAGTTGCATGATATATTTTTCATTGTAACAATATAATACGTGAGATAATTTAATGAACACATAAACAATAAAGTCAAGACAAAGAGATAAACTTAAATAAAAAGTAATTTATTTAGGAAATATTAATTTTAATGAAAATTATTAATTTAAATAATACTTGATCAAGTTTTACGTGATTTATAAATTTAAATATTTTTAATTGAATTTTTATTTATTTTTATATCTATTGAGTATTTAAATTTTATATATTTTTAATTAAATATTGCGAGTGATACAACTTATATCTTATTTTGTCATCCTAGTTATTAGTTTTCATATGTTAGAAAATATAATGATTTACATTTAATATAAAATAATATTAAAATAATAAAAGTCACTTTATATTTTACACTAACTACAATATAATATTATATAAATCATAAAATTTCACATAATAAAGAAAAAATAAAATCTATAATAGTCATATCATCTAATTAACAAAATAAACTAAATAATTAAAATTTAATTGAAAAATATATATTTTTGAATATGTAATAAAAAATTAATTAAAAAACAATTAAATTTATAAGTACAATAAACTATAAAACAATAGATACGGAATTAATTACAATCTATATCACCCACTTTACTTTTTTATTTATTTGAAATTGATAAAAAAAAACATAAAACAAAATAATAATAATAATAAGCATGTGAGAGTCATGTGATCCTCTCCTCCCTCTCCTTTGCAAAATAATAATTTTGTTGTGAACCACTTAGTTGACTCATGCAACATTTACATGCTTCCATCCAACTTTCAAAGCTAATTAAGTCTCAATGAAAGCAACTAGTACATAAGATTATTCACTAAAAAATAAAATATGTGATTAAAATGTGACTAAACTAATAATAAATATTTGATTTCAATTATTATGATCATAGCAAGTACTATATAGAAGATTTTCGAATGACAGTACTACAACAATATGTAATTCAAACTTCATAAATCATATAAAAATTTGATTTCTTTCATAAATATAAATAACCTTTTTATTTTCAGAAAAATAAGGTGAGAGTATATTTGTTATATCCTTTTCCATAATAGTTAGTAAAAAATGCGTAAAATCATCAAATTTTCATAATCTTTTCGCAACATGCCAACTTTTTAAGTTCACATACTATATTATAAGTAATTCTAAACGTGGAAATAGAAAGTGACACATAACTCAAACCTATGTAGGCAAATAACCAAATTATAGCATTCCATATCATTACGTATATTTTGTCAACTAATTTTGTAGCCGATTTCATTAAACGCATTTAATTCAATTAGTTAACTTTTAAAAAATTAATTTCTCTTAGTCTTGACTTATAACTTCTAAATTTCAACCAGTTTATAAAATTTCAACTACTTTATAAACTAATTTCGTCCAAAAACACCTTTAATTAACTTCAATCCCTTCGCCTTTAATTAATAATAATAACATTATTATTATTATTATTATTATTATTATTATTATTATTAGGGTTAAATATGTTTTTGATTCCTCAAGTTTCGGTAAAATTTGGAATTAGTCCCTCATCAAAAAATTTGACCAATTTAGTCTTCATCCTTGTAAATGTGTGGATTTAATCATTTTAATCAAATTTTGTTAAGTTTATTTGAAGTTTTAAACGTGTTTTATAATAATATTTGAGTTAGCATTTAAGCAAAAATAGAAATAATTCAAATACTATCATGAAATGCGCTTGAAAAGTTAGATAAACTTAACAAAATCTGGTTAAAAGGACTAAATTCATATATTTCTAAAAATAAATGACTAAATTGGTCAAAATTTTCGAAGAAAAATCAATTATAAATTTCACTAAAAACCAAAAACATATTTAACCCTTATTATTATTATTATTATTATTATTATTATTATTATTAAAGAGAGAACACCTATCAATAACAACCCACAAAACTCCAATCGAAAAAGAAAAAAAAAAGTAATTCATCAACCATTCATCAACACGACAAGTGCTTATGTGACCCTTTTTGGCAAGGGTTATGAATTGCAAGTGTTTTTTCTTACGTGTAGATTTAATATACGTTGAACAACTTAAAAAAAGTGATTTGCGTAAATCGTGGTTATGCCATAGTTTTGTTTTTTTGTTCTTTTTAAGTAAGGTATTATCGTGATAAAAATCACGAAACCGGTTTTTCAAAACGTAAAAATTACCCAAACAGTTATGCGATGATAATTTCATGGCAACTTCCTTGGGAACTACCATGAATAAAATTCCAATGTTAAAGGATATAAAATAAAAAGGTGATTAGATTTTTGGACATTATTTTTAACACGAATTCTCCTATTGCATCATACAAACTGTTTAATATTTAAACAAAGACAAAATTATGAATGATTAATGTCATCTTAAATTTTAAAATAAACTAATAAAAACAAATAGTACTGACTAATATCACAAGATTAATTAACACAATAAAATATTTTTCAAAAAAAAATCCTTAATTAGATTAAAAAATAAACAAAATTTATCTTCAAAAGGAAAAAAGGAAATACAACCATTTTTCGTAAAGTATAAGTCATGTCTCCTAACCATTAAACATGGAGATGACTCACCATTGATGCGTGTAGCCACAAACACAAAGGTAAAGATGTACTACTTTCAATCTTTTTCATAGGATTTTTTTTTTCACCTCAATCTGCTTATAAAATTCTCTTCATATAACATACTTCATTACTTATCTCATATAAAAAAAAATACACTTAAATAAAAAATTATTATCTTAAAAAAATCATAATACAAATTAAACCTTTTAACTTAAACTACAAATATTTTTTTCAAGTAATTAAGAATTTGTGGGTAGTTTATATAATATATATATATATATATATATATATATATATATATATATATATATATATATATATATATATATGATAAAAGGTAATAATAGAAGGGTAGAACAGTTTCAATGGTCTGAAATCAACCCAACCCAACTTTATTGCTTCAATCACTCTCAGCCCCACCTTTCCTCTCTCTTTCTTTCTCACTGCACTATGATACATTCATACATGCACAAACTCAAAATTATGAATGATTCTAACAAAATTCAAAAGCCAAGTGTGGCCTTCAAAGAGAGTCAAATAAAATATCAACCCAACTTGACAAAAGTATACATATAAGGCCAAGAACCATGTTCTCATAAATTCTTAATTAATTTTTTTCTTTCTGGATTTAACCATATCTCATTAATTAATTCATTAAAACTCAGCTAGCAAAATGTAATACAATAATCAAGGCCTTCCTAATGTCTGCTACCTCCCTATTTCACTACCACTAATTTAAATCACTAACTAATCACTATGGAACAAATACCAAACCGGTTCAGACCGGTTCGTTGACCTAAACCTACTCTATTCCCTATTCCACCCTAAGGAAATGCTAACTGATTCAAACAAAACTTAGACACGGTCCTAATAAAAATGTTGTTGCTCATTCAGAATTAAATTTCTGCCTTGGAAGTTTCAATTCTGATAAGAAAAAACATTTAAAACACCTAATAAATTGTATCCAAGTTTGGTGTGCAAAATTCAACAGCTTGGGACCAGTTGAGTCCGGTCTGAACCGGTTTGCGGTTCGCTGGTCTCCTTTCTACGCCTCATCTCCAAGACCTTACGATGGCTATTTGAGTGAATATCACCGGAGAAAGTTGGGCTACAGGCCGGTCTATACTCTGGAAAAAGCCGACCGGACTTGAACCGAACCCCGCAAGCGTTGCAGAGTGTTTTGGGCCCCAGTGGGCCTGTCCTCCACTGCGGCGTTTTCTGCACCTGGCAGTGGCTGCACCGTCGCTGAAACTGGGCCCCACTTTGGGCCTCGGCCTTTTTCTTCTGCTTTTTAGCCGTCGGCTCGCCAAACTCAACGGAGCCAGCCAACACCGAAAAACACAAAGACGGCGGCGACACCGTAAAAGACCACACGCGAGCGTTGGGCTTCCTACTCTTTCCGGTCCTCGGCCTTCTGGGAATTGCTGAACCGTTTTGGGCCCGGCCCGGTCTAGGTTTTGGTTCGGCCCATACCCTTGTTTGCTCCGGAGGGACAGGGTACAAAAGAGAAAGCTCAGGCAGAGAATCGTCTACAAAGTGCGAAACCCACTCCAGGTCCGCCACATCATCCGCCTTCAAAAATAAACCCAAACGAAGAATTATTCCTTTTGTTTCTCCAAAATAAAACGAAAAAAAAAAATTGTTTGAAATAAATTTAATTATATTTTTAATTTTATATAAATTAAAAAAAAAAACAAAAAAACACGAAGAATAGAAAACTCACAGGAACTGATAATTCCCCGGCGAAGACGGAGTCTGAATCGCCGGCGCCGCCTGCGGCGGTGGAATTGGAATTGCTGTCGTCTTCGGTTCGGTCCTGCGAGGAACCGGAGGTGCTGTCTTTTTCCTCGTCTTCCTCTTCCTCGGAGACATCGAAATCCTTTCCAAGCTGGAATTCGCCGTTGGAAAAGTCAAGAAGGTCGTCGACGGAGAAATCTTCGCCGACAACAATGTTGTTGGCGTTGAAACAAAAAATCTCGTCGCAGATTGCTTGCGGGAAGATGAACTCTGTCCGCAAGCTCGGTTTGAGCGCTTTGGCCGCCGCAACTTCCATTTTTTCTGGTTCCTACAGACCTCAAAGCTATTATTGTGACGACAGAATATAATTTCAGGTCCTAGATTAATGTTTTTTTGTGGCAAACACGAACGTTGTTGAAGATTTAACATGTTTGATGAATTAATAAATTTTTACCTGCTAGAGAAAAATGTGGTGAAGAGAGAGAAGAAGGGAAGGAAAGTGCAGTGGAGTTTCCTTTGGTTTGGCGAAACAGGCGTCTGAGGTATTGGTTTATCTTTATCTCTCTTTCTTTTTATTTTGGTCTCTTATAAGTCAGTAGTACCATTTTTTATTTATTTTTTATTTAAATATGGCACTACTAAATTTTCCTCGAGGGTCATGCACTTGTGCACTCAGGTCGTGCCATTTGGTCAGGTGGTGGGTCTTGACTATTATTGGTCTCTCTTTTTTTTATTTTTTATGAAAATTCGAAAACTATGCTACAATTCTTATCTCTAGAAAACTTGCTGGCCCGGTCCAATTCTACGTTACAAACAAAACAAAACCGAACAAAACGTTAAGGTCACATGCCGGTTTTGACTATTACTTTTATTCATTTTCGCAAATTGCATTGCAGGGTATGAATGAAGCGTGGGTTTGACTAAGTATGAGACCGAAATGATGAAATTAATCAGAATTTGGCGCTGAAAGTTTTCGAAAACAAAAGAGAGCATGATTAAGAAACCTGGTGGGTTGCGTTAACACAGCTTTTGAGTGTCGAAATTTGAAAAAAAAAAATGGAGAATGAGTGTAAAGGGGAAACACAGCGAAAAGAAAAAACACAGAATTGGAGATTACCAAAAGCTTTGCTTCAACGCGTTAATCGCGCCTCGTGATGTGCCAAGTTTTGGATTATTTTTTTTTCCCGCTGTTTTCTTTTCTAATTCTCCAATCATGCCAGGTAGGACCAAAAAAATTAATTATCTAAATCAGAGAAATTAAATTATTAGTTTATAAAAAAATATATTACTTTTGTTTTATATTCAAAATATACGATTATTATTTGTTTTGACCGTTTAATTTATATTTTTAAAATTTTCACGGAATGAAGTAGGGACCAGGTAATTTATTTTTGCACATGGAAATTCTTCAATGCGTTCTCTGGCATGGTTTATTTAATAGTTGTAGGTATTTGTGAGGATTGGTTCGGGGTGATATGTAAAATTTGTGTCATTTAGTTTTAGAGTTGTGTGATAATTTGATAAAAACGTTTTGAAAAAGAAAATACAGCGTGATATAAGGAACAATCTATGGACTTGTGGAAATTATTTGTTGAATTACTAATTGACTCTATATTTTTTCAAAATAATTATATTTATTAAGCTTTTTCTACTTTTTTGCAATTTTAATTGATAATTAATAAGTGGTATTTTAAAATCATTAATAATTTAAGATAGTTTGCTTTATATTTTTTCAACCAAACTCTTTATTTACCAAACAAAATTAATATTTTAAGAAATATACATAAAGTCAAATATATATATATATATATATATATATATATATATATATATATATTAATTAAATTTTTACTTAAATTAATTATATTTTTAGTAAATCAAATTTTCTCATCTCTAAATCGTTTTTCATCGAATCACCTATCAACATTTAACTCATATCTAATAGAAAAAAGTAACCCTAAAGCTTAAAGCAAAAATAAAATGTAAAAAAGAAACAAAACGTGTAAAAGAAAGAAGTAATGTTGTTAAAGATGTTAAAATACGTTAGAATTTGCGAGTCAATCCGGTCCACCATAGGTTTGGGTCGAGTTTGATTGAATTTTTTTTTACAAATTTTAATACGGGTTAATTTTTGACCGGTTCATCCGAGTTGAACCCGTGGTAAACCGGATTGGTTCACAAACCCGCAAATAAAGGTCACGTAAGTGTTTTTTATTATATTAGGTTTTGCATTAGGTTACATTATGTTGCTTTTTTCGATCAACACATGGATAATTTATATTTTTTGTGATTTTAATTTGTATTTAGAATTTAACATCTTTTTAGATTATATATATTATATTAAAGTTTATTTAAATTTTAATCATAATTATAATTTACTTTTTTTTAAAATTAAAAAAAATTATATTTTTTAATTAAATGAGTCAATAAATTAATCCATTTAATCAGTGATCGGAGTTTGAATTTTTTTACTCAAATAATTTAAATTGAATTAGCTCACTAGATAACGGGATGGAAACAAACCCGTAATATATCGGTAATGTTACTTTATAAATTTAGCATAGGAGTGATAAAATGTAATGATTAGTCTTATGTATTATTAAATAAATAATTTAAAGGAGGCGGGATTCTACGGAAAGTGTCACATCATTTATTAAAATAGTTGGCATTAAATAGCTCGTATTTAATATAATATAAAATCACATAAAATAATATTCGTAGAAAACATTTATCATAACGAGGCTGATGTATTACATCTTTAGAGAGAAAAGTTGCTCTAAATTATTTGTCTTGCAAAATTAATCATACATTAAATGCTTTTGGGACTAGAACTAAAAGATTTTGATAACTTAGAATACAAACAAATTTAGACTCTTACATAATTGAATATACCTCTATATACATTGAACAGATATTATTCAGGTAATAAAATTATTTATCATTTTTTCTTTTCTTTCTCATTTTCTATACTCTTTAATTCAATTCAGTTTTGTCTTTTAAACGAAGACTTACAACAAAAATTTTATATGAAAAACATGAATAAATTTATATAAATATTTTTTTTCTAAGTGTAAATGGTTTCAAACCAAATGTAAACATATTCTCTTTAAAAACTTTTAAGACTAAATATGTATTATTATAGAAGTAAATTTCAGACTAAAAACTTTTATGACTAAACGATAAACTTTTTATTTTTGGTCAAATCGTTAGTTTTTTTATTATCGAAAATCTTTCTAGAAATAATGTGAACATGATTTTATGTTAGAATAAATTAATAAAGGTGCATTTAAGATATTGTATATTTTGGAGAATGAAATTCTTAAGGCATAAGTTAATATAGAGGTATATGATGTATAGATACAATACGTGTATCGGATACAATATGTATAAGATACGTCGAAATGCTGATTATGAAAATAATAAAACATGACATGTAATATATGCATATTAAAAAATATATAATTTTATTTTTAAAACATTAGATATATATGATTATTCTTATGGGAATTCAATTTAAAAAAAAATGTATTAAACATTTATAAATTATTGTCATCATAAAAATATTATTAATTTAGATATACTTCAAGTGTCTTAAAGTATCTGATGCAAATAAATGTTAAACACAAATACATGACACAAATTAAAATATTGGTACAATATAGATACATAGATGTACTGCTACTTTTGGAAATTCAAACTCTTCTCATTGTTCTAAAAGTAAAGTGGCAAAATAGACACTTTGATCTTGACTTTAAAAACGAGTCATATCGGACTAATTATTATATTGGATTAATTAATAGATATATTATTTCTAATGGATTAATTAATATTTTTAGTGGATATATTAAAATATTATTATATTTTACATGTTAAATTATCGTTATAATTAATAATTAAAACTTAATTTATAAATATTAAAAATTTAAATTACAATATTCTTGCATATGTACATCTTTAAAATAATATAATATTGAAAAATCAAATATTTAAAATATTTTTTTATTTTAAATTAAAAAAATGTTGATAGATGGGGTCAAAATAAATTGGTGGACCAAAAATGTCAACTTAACCCCCTATTTTGGATGGGTTAATGGGTTGTGACCAACTTTGTGATGCCTACTTAAAAGACATTAACCTCAACTTTTAAATGATATCAACTATTAAATAATATCAACTCTTAAATGATATGATACTATTAGATACAACAATAATCTCTTATCTAACATTATCTATCTTGTTTTATCATGAAAATCATTTCTAATTCTATAAAAAAAATATTTAATATTTTGTATATATATATTTTTTGAAATGGTGTGTGGTGAGAGTAATTTGCTTGGTTTGAATTATCTAATTATTTCACGTGTAACTCACACCGATTCAAAATTCCGCCGACGCTACGATAGCCATCAAGGAGCACTACAACACAAAAAAAAAACGTGCTACCAATTCACTTGAAATCTCTGTATTTATCCTACAAATCCAACACTTATACGTCGAATATTTGTATCTTTCAATCATGTTCACCCACGCACCCAATCTTATTCACACAAAAAAATATATTTTCATAATTATAGTTGGATACTTTTCAACAATTTTATTTTAATAAAACAATTCAAAATGTGACTTCTACTCATGTATTATATGAAAAATTCAGTTGAGTTGTTATTCAAAACGATATCCACAACTGTAATGATATATATATATATATATATATATATATATATATATATATATATATATATATATATATATATATATATTTTTTTTTTTTTTTTTTTTTTTATTTTTTTTTTTGTTTTTTTTTTATTAAAAAATATATAAAAAAATATAAATATATATATATATATATATATATATATATATATATATATATATATATATATATATATATGCTTAAATATTTTTTTCGTCTTCATTTTTCGTATTGTTTGTTGCGGATTGTCCTCATTTTGACATAATGTTTAAAATGATCCTCATTTCTTACAAATGTTTAAAATAGTCCTTATTTTCGTAATTTGTGTTTTAGTTAGTCCTTTTGTGTGACTCTGTTTAAATCAGTAACGTAATACACTACGTAAAACAAACCTGTAGAGTGCTCCGTTACTGATTTAAACAATATCACAGAGAAAGAACAAATAAAACACGAATTGCGAAAATGAGGACTATTTTAAACATTCTGAAAATGAGGATCATTCGCAACAAACACTACGAAAATGAGGACGAAAAAGATATTTAAGCCATATATATATATATATATATATATATATATATATATATATATATATATATATATATATATATATATATATATAATAC
>Ga0214544_1003454_pt1 | contig 32654 bp, 12 predicted proteins | sample CNSS3metaG_FD_160074 | JGI IMG/M metagenome (GOLD analysis project Ga0214544, IMG submission 160074) | Root nodule microbial communities from cowpea collected in UCLA plant growth center, Los Angeles, California, USA - CNSS3 | ecosystem: Host-associated > Plants > Roots > Nodule | place: USA...
TCTCGCGGTAATATATATATATATATATATATATATATATATATATATATGTATTTTTTTTTATTTTTTAAATTGTAATGCATTTGATATTTTTAAAAATTTTATACATTTCTTGTGTTAAATTTGTTTTTATTTTCTGAGTTTTGATATGAAATTAAAATTCGTCCTTAGCTGAAACTTTAATATAGTTTGGTCTCTAAATGTTAGAAATGAATTGATATAGTTCTTTTAATCCAATTACTTTAAATTTCTTTTAAAGTACAGACGCATTTCATGCTAGCATTTAAGTTGTTTATACTGTCTGAATATCTACTGAAAAACACGTTTGACACATAAAAAAAGTTAACGTAATTGGGTAAAAGGACTATATCCATTTATTTTTAAAGTTTAAAGACTAGAATGTATCAAAATTTCAAATAGTGACGAATTTTAATTTTGCGTCAAAATTCATAGACTAAAAACATATTTAACATTTTATTTTGGCATCCCTTGATCTGAAGATCCGCCATTGGCTACATGTAAAATGATAAACATAAATAATCAATAAACATAGCAAATTACCCAAATATTATGAATATAATAACAGAACAACATACTGCACTGTACCTACACAACCTGTAAACATATTACAATATCTAATACATAATAATAATAATAATAATAATAATAATAATAATAATAGTTTCCAAAATACAAAATGTTATCAATCTCTAAAACTTAGTATAGAACACAAACTTATTATTTCACATTTTGTAGATTATCATTATTGTGTAACGAAAATATTTCTAAATCATTGAAATCTAATTATATTCTTGAGTAATATAAATATGATTATATCCCTAAATAAGACCAATCTTTATTATATATATATATATATATGAATAATAACAATCTTGCTATATCACTTAATAATATGGATATTATTATGTCTTTGAATGATAGGAATTTGATTAATATGTCACCACAAAAGTCATAATAAAGGTAACAACAACATTGTAACTATTTGATTTATTTGATTGACATATATTTAAAATAAAATAAACCTATTTTAAAAAATCTAGAATCATCCAAATGCAAAATAATGCAAGAATATTAAGTTATAATAAAACACATATAGTTGATAATCAGAAAAAAAAAATAAAGACATTTTTTAATGAAAAAACAAATGATTCTTAAACAAATTAGCAAACACACATGCGGTCACATTTTTAAATTTTTATAAAAATTTGAGTTAAAATCAATAAAGAATATATAATTAATTTTTAAAATAATTGTTAGATGTTAGTTAGCAAAATAAAATATACATACAAAAGAGGTTTTTAAAATAACAATTAAGAAGAGATGGTTAGAATAACGGTAAACTATTTATAAAATAATTAATTTTTTAAAAAATAATTAATTTTTAAAATAATAATTAAGGGTAAAAGTAAAAATATGAAATATGGACACAAAAGATAGTATCTCTTTTCTTTATATATTGTTATAGATAAAATAATTTCTCAATCAAAAATAGTTTAATGATGTATGGTTCTTGCCACAACTTAACAAAATCTCAAATAGAATCCCAACAAATAATGACAAAATAGCAAACATTATAAAAAATGATCTAACTTGTTTTTGGTTTTTAATATACAACTCATTAAGTAAGAACCAAAATTTATATACAAAAGAAAAACTTTCATTAAACATACAACCACAAAGCACAAATAACCAAAATGTTCAAGGAATGATGTTAAGGAACATCTAACCCATTAATTTCAATTCTTCATCTCTAAACCCTTCAATGGTAACTAACCCTAACTTATGAAAGAAATACCAAATGACACAATGCAAAAAATAGAAAAGATGTAACAACCAAAATACCATAAATCACAACTAATCTAGAAACCATAATATACATGGAAAATATAAAAAATAACCTATTTTTTTTTCTAGCATAAGATGTCACAAACTCCAATTATAATTTGGCACTATGCTACCTCGTTTGCAACTTGCATACAAGTTTCAAACTTTCACCCACAAAATTCATACCAAGCACAAACCAAAGCTTTTATGACCAAAATATAGCAAACCCTAAGTTTAGAAAAAAAACATAAAATACATGATGATTAAATAAGTAAAATTATACCAACTTGAATTAAGAGTGACATAAAAAAACCAAAAAAAAAAAACCCAACAAATATATTTGATGCTTATGTTCACAAACCCATAAGAAACTCAACCCAATAAAAAACTAAGAACGTCAAGGATAGGTATCTGCCAGAACAAAGAAGAAGAAGAAGAAACTCAATCCAAAAACTAAAAATACATAGAATCTAAATGAAGAATTAAGCCAAAAACTAAGAAAGAAGAAGAAACTCAATCCAAAAACTAAAAATACATAGAATCTAAATTAAGAATTAAGCCAAAAACTAAGAATGGCATAGATGAGTATAGTTCAGAACAAAGCAGAAGAAGAATTAATTTGATGTCATTATTACACACATACAGAAAAAAAAAATTCTTTTAAAATGAAAAGACGAAAACCAAATCAAGAAAACCTAATTTGATAAAGAAGATGTAAAGGAAAAACCTTTGATGATGATGAAGAATAAGACCTTCGATGAAGGAATCATTTTTTGATCAAAGCTTGAACCTTCCAACCTTCAATCGTCAAAATCATCTTCAATCGCCCTCTCCTTTCCATGTCCGACGATGCTTTCAACCTTTCAACACAGAGCGCATAAAAAATTAAAAGGAAAAAAAGAAGAAAAATCTTAGGACAAGGGTGGCTAGAAAGAAGACACCGAGATTGAATAAATGAAGAGAATAAAATTGAAAGAGGAGAATATGCCGGGAAGGGGAGAAAGACTAGATAACCAGTGGAGAAAATGGAAAAGGTGAATAAAAAAGGGTAGCGTAGCCAATTTGTGATTTGAGAAAATGAATCAGAGGCGGGATAATCAAACAAATGTGAAATGACCAAAAAGCAAAAGAAATGGACAACTGTCATGATTTCAGATTGGGGTATTTAGATCTATTCCATTGCAGTTTGGTTTCATAGTAGACAAAGTCTATCACTGCAGTTATACTTCAATAGTGGAAACATTCGAATTAAGGAATAAAATTTCATGCAATAGTTGGGATTTTCATATTTTATCAAGGCAAAAGTTTACAACAGTGCCAAACTACCAGACATGTTTCCAAACAATCATTAAATATTAATTTTGCAGGGTCCAAATCAAAGATACAGGATTCGTACAAATATCCAACATACATTGCACATAAAAAACAAACTGCAAATCCATCTCAATTTTCAAATCCGAATAACAAAATCCATCTAGATGCATTTATAATATTAAGTTTGGATGGTCCAAATCAATATTACAGAGTGAACACAAGATGAACAATCATTAACTAAATTGCAAATGCATAATCCGAATTTTCAATCTATACGAAATCAAATGTTCATTTCCATTCAAGAATGACATAATCGTTATTGTAATCCAATCATGCACCCAAGAAGATAAGCACAACATATCTCGTGGGCAGACTTTCCAAAGCCATGGACGATTATTGAAATTCATTAATGTTGCAAACATAGAAATTTCCCTCAAAACATGTCAGACATGGTTTTGGGACAGAGTGTTTGCTGAAATAAATATAACAATAGTATTCAAATAACATTTAAAATTTAAATTAGGAAAAGAAGTGAAGATGTTGCACTGATTAAAGCCTGAAAGATCACTAATAATCATATTCAGACAAGATTGTTATTATTATTATTATCACAAGATTAAGAAGATGTGCAAACATCATTGCTTGATACAACAAAAACTTTGCTCACATTTTTCACATCAGAATCTATCATTAGATCTCCATCCTCATCAGAACACATTAACTTCAACAGCCTCTGGAACTGTTTTCCATTGTGCAGCAAGTCAATCAGTCATAACACTCATTTTAAAGCATAGAGAATTCAAAAACTTATATCATATCAACTTTAAAATTACTAAAATTTAAATAGAAAAGAATGTGTTAAGCATTAACAATAACACTAAGGCTAGGTTCTGTTATCAGAACTACGAGCTGCATCAGTAGCATCAACAGCAACAACACATTGTTAATTAATAGTATAAATAACAAAATCATTAAAATAATGAAGACTCAAAGTCAAAGACAAGGGAGTACCTGTTGGTGCGTTCTAATCCTACCTTCAAGGGATAATACCAACTGCTTCCATGGTTCTGCTTCTGGTGCAGGACCAGTTTTCAAGGATTTTAGTACTACTTGACAGTACCTGAACTGCATAATAACAACAAGGACAGTATAACAATGTACAGATAATAACAAGAAGGCTGAAATGGAAGCAAAATAAACGGAGAGTGTCCAAGTACCTTCCAAATTTCATATGATTAAGTCCTCTGTTCAAGTAACTGTTAGGTTAGATCAGTTCTGAGTACTCCTAATACATCTCACAAAACAAATGCGATCACATTTAATATAATATTGAGTTTAGTGGTCATGCAAGAAATCTTTTATTTAAACTGGCAATTATAATTCATCAGTATAAAGTCTTGTGTACTTTATATTCTCAATTAGAATTAGTCATTAATGTACCTTTTAATGTAAAATTCATCAAATTTATATATATGGTAGTTCGTGATTGAATACACTATCGATGCATGGGCTATTTTATCACTTTTATCAGAGAAAAATAAATGCTAAGACACATGTATTTCAGCAGACAAGACATTACAAAATCATACAGAATGCACGGTTTATAAAATGTCACATTCCTACGTTGATAAACCTAGGTATGAACATCGTAAAATCCTATGAAATCAAGCAATCGGGAACCAGAAAAGTACAATTGAGAGAGGAAAGGATAGCAAATAGTGCAGACCGAACAGTAGAACCATCAAGATCAAATCAAGAAGCTGATCTTGCCTTTTAACAAAAAAATTTGAAGTTTATAAAACGAAGAGAGGGTAAAGAAAAAATGGAAGAGTTTATAAAATCTTGAAAAAGGACAATAACTGGAAAAGATATATCCTGAGTTTCTTTGAATTTAATTCCAGGTAATTAACAAAGACTAATCTTGAAAACAGAACACTTAACTTCAATTTCAAGAAACTTGAAAACCAATAATTATATACAAACGATAAATTAAATAAAATAAAGCAGAACCTCATCAATTGTGAAACCATCACTAGCATATGTCAATCAATTATACTCGTTGGCGTATCAAGAGGATCCTTCGTCCCTGACGTAACTTTTTTTTTTATCACCATCTCGGTTGATCTCCAACCATATTTGACATGACTGCAACGATAGCAGCTTGTGAGAGTGAGAGAAGATGAGGCGAGAGGGAGAAAAATAGACGAAATAGAATGTATGAGGATCCCAAGAGTTTCAAAGAGAAATGTTTAACTCTTACAAAAGAAATTCTTTTATAGTCAGTCAAGGAAGATGGTACGGGTGTTAAAAATGAATTTTATATAAAACTAGTTAAATAACTTCTAATAATATTTAAAAGATAAAAAAGTTATATATATATATATTTGTGTAAATGTTAAAAAAAGAAAAAAGATTAAAAATAATTATTATTCATATAAAATCAAATAGAATATTAAAATATACAAAATATTTAACAAACAATTATGACCAAACATAACACAGCGAAAGTTATATTTCAAAACGGAGAAAATTAGCGGTAATGGAAAACTGTCCATATAAGCGTTTAAATTAGAGAAGTAATATTTAAAGTAAATAAAAAAGTTTAGAGATTTATAGAAAAATAACACACTAAACGTTAATATTGTAAAAATTCCATAAAGTTGGAAAAAGATAAAATTTAACAAGTGATCAAATTGTAATGTTTATCAAAATTTTAAATGGTCATTAAATAATGTAATTTTATATAAAAAAAAAAACATAAAATTTGATAATAAGAAGAACTACGATATTTTTTTAGTAAAGTAAAATTAAATACCAAAAAAATTATATTTATATAAAAATATTTAAAAAAGGAAAAAATATATTATTACTTCACAACAAGGAAGATAAAATGTTGAGAATGATCGGTCAACTAAGAGTTGTAGTTGATTTGGGTTATCTTATGACCCAACCAAATTCAACACAATCTAAATTCAAGTGAGTTTTATTTATAATTCGGTCAAATTCTACTTTAACTTAAATTAACTCAGTTTTTATGCAAGTTGGACTCTTATGCTTATGTATAGATAAATTGTATTACTTTTTTTATGTTTTGGATTAGTTTGCACAAATTTGATGACTTGAGTTCTTGATTTACTTGAAATTTTGAATTTTTTGTTATTCTTTTAATTAGGTTTATATTTTCAAATAAGTTAATGTTACACATCATTATAAATTTTGACATTTTAATTATACTTACACTTTAAACTTTATTAATCATTTGTTAATATATGAAAATTTATTAAAATAAAAATAAATGTAAAGTATGTGGTAATATACCAAACTTATGATAAAAAATTTCATTCCACGAAATATAAATAAATTATATTTATTATAAAAGAAATTTAAATAAATATACGAAGATAAAATATTAAACCGCTTATAGTATTTTATATAAATAAAAGTCAAATTATTTAATTTGTCAAGCAGAATAATTCTCCTTGACATTTTTCTTTAAAACTCTAATAAATCATTAATTTATCTAGAAAATCGTAAAAAATTAGAATAGAATACTTTTTGATCGACATCACTTTTTCCAAACTTGTTTCAAATCATAAATAGTTTTCATAAACTCAAAAAAAAAAAGTCTAAATCCCTAAAAGAGCTAAAAAATCTATTGACATATTCACTCCCAAACTTCCTCTAAAACCGAATAATAAAGTTCAACACTCACCTTTTCTTTCTAGCTATTATTTTTTTGTGCTCTTGCATTTTATATTACATTACACTTGTGCCAATGGTTCTAAGGGGTAAAACAATTAATGCAAACATTTGATGATATCAAAGCCAAGTGTGTTCGGAATGGACTTTAACAAGAAAACAGGTACAAGGTAATCAGTTATGCAGTTGTAAATATACTATCTACACATCTAGCTGTAAATTGTCATGAAAAATCAACCAGTAACATTAAAAATTGTTTAAGGATTCATCGACTTTTGAAATGCATCTTTTCCAACTTGCTCAAAATTATATATATATATATATATATATATATATATATATATATATATATATATATATATATATATATATATATATATATATATATATATGTATAATAAACGTAAAACAAATATATAGAGAAGAGATTAGTTTATTTTATCAATGTTAGAAACGATTATTAAAAAGTACTAAAAAGAAAAGTTGATTACATGTTTTATTCCATTCCTTTTATATAACTGCAAATTTTGTTACTGAATATCAACGTTTGTTTTTTCACATTTTATCCTATTTTAAAACTCTCACTAAAGTAAGGGAAAATAGAACAATTAACTAAAAATGAAACAAAACATAACTATTCCTTGAATCAAATGGTATATTTTCCTATAAAGGATTCAATTAATCCTATCACTAATCCAAAACACTGTTAAGTTAAATGTATCACCAATTTGAGGTTTAGGGTTTGTTCGTGTCTTGACCATGGTGACTCAACCGAGCGATGCGGAACTCATAGGCAGCTTGCAAGCCAAGGCCAAGCCATTTCCATGCTTTTCTTTCTCAGTATGTAGAATTGTTTGTTCGTTTCTGCTATTCGGCCAGCGTTTGCCAACCATATATTGCTTTCTTGCAGTGGAATTGAGGAAAACTCAGTTCAGAATAGTCACTTCCTTTCCGTGCAACCAACGTCTTTTGGATTTGAATACGTCAAACACAGACTCCAACAAAAGCACTCAGACTCAGATAGGGTTTAGGTTCCTCAACAAATGCTTCATCTGTTATGTCTTGACTGTTTTATTAACTTTTATGTTTTGATCGATGCATCGGATTGGAGTAAAGAATTTTTAAAACAACTAAGTTGATTAAATTTTATCTGAAAATTTTAAATACACAATTAAATTTGAAATTTTGTTTTGGAGAGAAAAATTCGTAGAGGAATTAATTTTTGTTCAACGTAAAAATAACGAGACTTATTTTACTTGAAAAAACTTTAAAATCAGAAAACACACTAATCTAGCTTGAAAAGAAGAAAAATGAAAATAAAATTAAGCTTTGAATTATATAATTTATAATCAATACCTGAAATTCATTTACATCATTCTCTTTACTATTTTTTTTTTCATAAATCAACATTTATCTGAAAAGAACAAGAAATACTCGGTCAAGGTTCATGCATATATCACTCAAAATCTTTACTTCATATAATTTATATTACATATGTACACCAGTAAAAAAATAGAAAGAGTTCATTTTCTAATAAGCTAAAAAGAAATAACTATATATCGACCTTGATGATTAGCCGAAAACTAATTAAAACTAAGATCTAATTTCTTTTATCACATTCCATATAACCTGTGACATCAAAGGGATTATTCTTAAAGATTTTTCATAAAAGAGACTAACAGATATATAAAATTCTACTTGTTCAAAGCACATGGTTAAACCTGTGCAAGTTTAAGCAGATCATTATAATCCAATGACTTATCCATAATGTTGAAGTTGCAGAAACCAGATTAATCGAGCACATTTAGAACAAGCAGAAACCTATCATGACATGCTCAAATTCCATGGACTAATTAAAGAAGTCGTTGTCATAGAACTCATCATCAAAAGGGTAAGCACACAGGAGAAATTCAAATGGTTACTTATCCTTAGTGCATAGACTCCACAGACTTACATATATTAGTTGCAGATGAGAGATTGCAGCTTATAATTAACAAAAAATATTATAGTACATTACAACATCTAGTGCGCTCGTGTGATTCTAGCTATATTTATACACGGATTTGTGTGGTGGACGTATCTAGAAGCTAAGTGCTTTGCAGAATCAAATGCATTACGCCATTACAATTTGTTTTCATCAAGATCAAAGCCTAGTACAGCTTCACTACCGTGAAAGAGCTAGGTCAGCATATCATCAGAAACGCAAGTAACTTTGCGAAAAAAAAAAGGAGCTTATTAAGTGGAGAATAATTAAAAGCCAGAAGTGGCATTAAGTTTATGCAATATTTAAATATAGTCCGCGCCGGAAACCTAAGCAGCCTATAATCGAACCTACACTAATTTATCATTTGCTCCATAAACGACTAACTATGTATAATTATGTCACAACTCTAATTAGCCCCACAAGCTAATTAAAAATTATGCAACGACTTGGAAGATCAAAAGCAATTCCGGCCTAAAAAATTCAAGGGGTCTACCTTTTAATGATCAAAATCAGTAAAACATAATTTGCTTGTTAACAAGCCAGTGTAACAGATTTCATACACTGAAGCTTATATATTTAATTACAGCTGTGCAAAATAGATGAACCAAAATAAAGGGTGCAAGTTTTTCACTACGTGGAGACCAATTGTTACTATACCAGTAGTATCCTGTATCTCCCATGCATCACTTCCTTTCTCCAGATCCGAATTAAAAGACAACATATATATCATATACTATATACACATATATGTTTGGTTTCGAGTGTGCGTAGGTCACCATTAAATGACGGAAGTTAATTTCAGGTTGTAGTGTAAATTGCCCCATAAGATAAGGCAGTGATGCATGACTCTTATTTCCTTTTCCAAGATCATACATTTTACCTAAAGAGTAGTACTGGCTGGTAGCTAGCAGAAGTCAAAACTGGACTTCTAAAATTCGTCAGTGGATCTAATTAAAGCTTTTTCAGTGTTACAATTATTCAGGCACTATGATGATCAGAATACGTACTGAAGTTGGTTAATGCTGGAGAAAGTAACCACCAATTTAACTTCCATATATATGTAGCCAGTAAACAAATATAGAGAAGCATACACGCATGACCTAAAACATATATACAAATTCATTATTACTATCCATGGGACATATAAATAATACCATGGCAAACATTTAACTTGTTATAACTTTCACACATCAACTTTATTTTTGTGAATATATATACATATACATATGCACGAAGGGTTTATAAAATTAACACCGTACATGTCAGCCTTATATTTATCACTGAATCCCTAGTTTAGTTATATGCATACATTTATACACAAACACTAACTATAAATTTAATCCTAAGCTTGTGAGAGAAGCAAGGAGGTATGAATAAATATATTTAAAAATAGGACGCCATAAAAAGGCACAGAAATAAAGGAGACCGGGAAGGGGTAGATGGTTATGGGGTTGTGACTCACAAGTTATTGCTTTGTTTCATGTCGGAACGACAACCAGCTCCTTGAAACATGTAGCTAGGTAGTGCAAGTCATGTTAATAATTAAAAGGCAAATCCTCAAACAGAAAAGAAGAAGAAGAAGCAGAGACATGTAATTAAACAGAAGCTAGTAATTAATTAAATTATACAGCAGTGTTCCATATTATAATAACGGAGGAGGAAATAAAGAGATGAATGAGACTGAAACCATATCGAAGTAACCATTAATTAACATCGGCAGCAGAAGAGAAGAGAAGAGGAAGAAGAGAAAATTAATCATAGTATTTATGTAGTCCATGAATGTGCTGACCTTGTAATAACATACAGTAATCCCTTGAAGAAATCATTGATGGGTGAAGATGGATCTGGAGAGAAAGAAGAAACTCAAAAAGGTGGTGGACGTGAAGCAGCGTTTCCCCCCCAACCCTCTCCGGGTAACTGAACGTTCTGCATATTCAGAGGTAAATTGAAGAAGGGAAGTCCCGAAGAAGGGTCAGGGAAAGAGTTGTTATTGCTATTGTTGCCGTTGTTATTTCCAACGCCATGAGACGACGTCGTAGCAGGTGCCTGAATCTGAAGCTGTTCTTCTTCTTCTAACGGTAGCCTCTCGTAGGCTACGTTCGTGAACGACGCCGCGATGACGATCACCGGCCCCGCTGCAGTCAGCTCCCCAACCACGTTTCCACCGACCACCTGGCCCTGCCCTCCGGCCACGTAGATAGTGAGGCTGGTAGCCCCGGGCGGAGCCGGCGGCGGGAGGAAGGAGCCGGAGAGGGAAAGAATCTCGAAGCGGCCATGGAGCGTGACGACGGCTCCAGCAGCGGCGGGCTGGCGGAGGCTGACATTGGTGACGGTGCCGCTACCGCTGAGGATGCAGATCCCGCGCTGGCGGCGGCGCGCGTAGGTGGTGACGCAGTCGAAGATGTCGGAGCCGCTTCCGACCTCGAGGATGTGCGCTCGGAGCGTGTTGGCGCTCTCCCGCGTGATTATCACCGGCGGTTTCGGCTTGTTCTTGGATCCCGGCGGCCTTCCACGTGGACGCCGACCGACCACGTCACCGGAACCAGTGGAAGCTAGCTCCAATCCTTGGCTTCGGTCATCGTCATCGAACGGCAACCCTCCGCGGTTCTGCGGCGGCGTCTCTTGGTCCTCTGAATCGTGATGGAGTTGCTGCAAGTGCAAGTCTGGTCTGTGAAGGTTTGGAACAAAGCGTGAAGCACTTCCTAAATCCAAACCAGCCATAGACATATCCAAGAGAGAGAACGATATATAAATATAAATATACACACAACTGATAAAAAAAGGGTTATATTATAAGATAGAAAAAAAAAACAGAAAACAAGGAAAACACAAATGATTATATTATGGAGAAGGAAATATAGTTAACAAATAGTAGAGATTTTTATTTATTTTTTGTTGGGCTAAGAACAGTGTTGTTTTGTTTATGGTTACTTTAAGGTAAGTGGTGTGAGTGTGTGGAAATAGAAGGAAGGAAAAGAGAGAAGAAGAAGAAAAGGAGATGGATGGGGTGGGTTTTGAAAAGACGATAGAGTGCAGAGTGAGGAAAGGGAAGAAGAAAGAAGAAGAAGTAGAGAAGAGAAGAGAAGAGAAGAGAGAAAGAAAGAATGGGTGAGAGAATTGAAATGAGGTTGAAGGAGAGGCAAAGACTCACAATGCAGTCATTTGCTTGGGCAAACAAAAGTTTAAAATAATAATAGGCATATGTACTATAAAATATATCAATTAGTTGAGGCAAATCTTTTTAACACACTTGCTCCAATGTGTTTGTCACTCCCGTTAGAAGAGCGTGGACGCAACGCGATCTTAACTTCATTACACTTGATTAAGTCAACATTTCTACCATCAATTATTGGTTAGGTTTTCTATGGGCGTTACATGAATATGGCCATTTATATTTTTTCGTTTAATACTGTTTAGCTTCTTTACAAGATTTTCCTTTTACAAATTTGATTGATTGAATTCTATATAATAGAGTAAGGTAAAGAAAATAGGCCAATTAATTTAAGTTGTGTTTTAATATTATAAACTCGATCAATGGTCACCAAAAAAAATAATTGTCAGCTAATTTAGCTTTTGAAATATTTTAACATAGTTGTTAACTTGATAAAATATAGCATTTGCATTTAACAACATATTATGAATGAATAAATCTGTCACTTTTGAAAATCAAGTCATCTTACCCTCTCTTTTTTTTTTCTTTTTAAAACACATGGGTTCACTACTATTTTTTGTATGTATTTTAAAAATACGCATTATTAGTAATTTAATATTTTATATCATTCTTTGCTAAATACATTTCTTGTGAGAATTTTTTTTTTTCATTAATTTTTGTCTTCTTGTTCGATCTCAATTCATATATAGTTTTAAATTTTCTCTAATTTATTCTCTAAGTTATTGATTTGATTTTTTATACATACTCATTATAATTTTTCATTTTTTCTACTAAATATTGATAAGATTTACTTCATGTCAGGGTCTCGTCTGTAATTTCCACATGATTGCAGTTGTTTTTTTTTTTCTACTGAGTTAAGCAATGATGACAGAGCGTTAATGTACTATCGTTGGGATAAAATTAACAAATAAAATATATAATAAAAAAAGTATTTATTAATGAGGAAAGTAAAAAGTTCCGCTTATTTTAAATAGGACTTATCCATGTACCAAAATAAAAAATAAATTTAGATAACAAAAGCTTAGCTAGTGAGTTTTATAATAATAACCCATCAAACAACTTAACATCACTCAGGTAAAGAACCATATACACAGATTGTGGTATTATATATTTTATTTATTGGGGTTTAAAATAAAATGATTTTATTATGTACATGTTCTTAAAAGTTATTAAATTGAAGGACCACCATTTGATACAAATACTTGACAGAAGTAAGACTTAGTTGGATTTCGTAAACAACAAAAGTTATTTTAATTAAAAAAATGTCCATGTAGAATATCATTAAAAAAAAAAAAGAAAAGAACAAAATCAAGGTAAAAGAAATTAACTATTCCATTAAAAATGTAAATGAAGGAAAAAAATGAGAAAAGTTTAAATTGTTTGTTTTGTTGTCGGACGAAAAGAGTTTAATAAAAAACTATTATCCTATGATTCTTGCCATTATTATGATAATATCTAATTGTAGTCTACAATTTTTTATTTCATAGCTGTCGATTGCAATAGAGTAAAACTGGATGAGTAAACAATAAATTCATCAAATTAAAATAGGTTTTTATGTAGTCCCTATATTTTATAACTCGCTTACTTTTTGAGTCAAACACTTAGCTCAATATAGAATAATACTCACACTTCTTCTTACCTTGAGAGTTTAGAAAGGGAATTTTAAATAAATTAAATCTGTATTAATTTTATATTTATTTTTTAACTTCTTTATTTGGATAATAGATTTTTTTTTTAAATTAAAGAACATAACTATTGATGATTCTTTTAGTTGATTTTGGTTAATATTATTTTTTCTCAAAACGTGTCAAAAATGTTTAACTAATATTCAGAAAAAAAAAATTAACGCTGAAGATTTTTTTTTTTTCATGTATCACAGTTATTTAGACTGAAACCAATCAAGATTATTTTTGCAATGTTGATAGTTGGTGGGATATTTTTTTATTTCTTTCAGCGGTCGAAAATTTTTATAATCAACATTGATGAAAATAATTATAACTAATGTTGGCTAAAAGTTTATAGTTGACATTAGAAATAAAATATTAGCAAATTATTGATAAAGAATATATTTTTATCAATATAAAAAAGATAATTATAAGTATTACAAAAAAAAATTACGATAGAAATCAATTGAAAAAAAAATTAATTCAAATTAACAAAAAATAATCTGTCCAATATTAGTAGAACAAACTCTAACTAATATCAAGTAAAAAATAACAGTAATCTATAACAAAATAATTAAAACAATTTAATCACAAAAATAACTTATATTAATATGAATAGAAAAAATCTTAGTCGACATAAGTTTTGATGATAATAGTTTTGATAGTCCCTCCATCTTAGTCAAGTCAATATTGTCTCAATCAAAACCGAGTTGAGAAAAATAAAAAAAATAATAAAATATGAATTTAAACATATGAAAAAAATTTAAATTCTTAGTCTTTTAGATGAAAATTAAAATTATTAATTTTAAGTAATATGATTACTCCGACTAAAATTTTAAAATATTTTTTTTTCTAAAAGAAATTTATCTAAAAAACATATATTGCCATGAAACATTTCAAAATTCCTTTAGAAACCAATTATTTTGTTAAAATTCCACCAAATACAGAATTTTAGTTCTTTTAAAAGAGAATAAAAAAAATCCAGCTTTTTGCTATTCCATGGTGTCCAAAACGATTTAATTAATACTCGCGAAGACGCATGAAAAATATAGAATTAAATTAAATAAGGAGCAAAGGAGATGAGAATTTAACATGATATGTTATCTCACTAGATCGAGTGGAGTGAATTAAGAAATGGGTAGCGCGTGTGCGTGTGAAGGTGTAGAGAAGAGAGATAAAGATTGTGCGTGTGTGGGTGGGGTTTAGAGGAGGAATATGGATGGTGATGTATTGATGTAAATAATGTAATGCTCTTCACTCGTTTGGTGTTGCTGCTGCTGCTTCTCTTGTGGCCTTTGAATTGAAATTTTGGGTATCGCTCTCTCTTTCTTCTTTCTGTGGGTTCACCTCACTAACCATGGTTTAGGAAAATTGAAACATTACAAGCTACAACCTACGCATTAACATCATTATTTTATTTCTTATCATAATAATAATGCATACATCACATTCGATAAACGAGGGCGGAGGAATGGGCAAGTGGGAGATCATGCTGCGGCGGGTGGTTCCCACCGCTCTTGTCTTCTTCCTCCTCAACTCTCCACCACTCTCTTTTCGTTTTCCTTTCTTCTTCCATTATTTTATTTCACTTTTTTTTTCTGTTACCCATCTCAACTATTTTCCTTATTTTTATTATAATATAAATAGATAAAATTTATATTCATTTATATATTATGAATTTTTTTTATTTCTAAGTGAGGTAGAACTTCTAACTTATCGTGAAGTAAGCATCAAGTGAAATAACTTCCAATGGAAGTGTTTCCAAGATATGATTATGGTTTCTTTTACAGGGATATGTAGCGACAAATATACAGTAAACTTTGTAATTTAAAACAATGTAAAATATAGTGTACCTAGAATATGTTATCGCATTAGTATTATAAATATGTTATGGTATTAGGCCTGGTATTATAATAATGTGAGGCTGAAATGCATTGGCTATCGCATACCTGGTTTTATCATACTTACAATGAAGATGTTAACTTTTTTTTATGCTTTCCTAAACACATCAATAGGTTGGAGTATGATTTCATTAGTGAGGGAGGCATAACACGTGTTAGGATGAGAACTCAGCACGAATTTAGTTATTATTATGACATTCTAAAATTATTTGCTACTGTAATCGGCCAACGTAAGACTTTTCTATCGGTAATTTAATAGACAAAGAGAGTTAATTCATTAATTAAGGTTCTAAAGATGCAATTTATACTGTTTGCTAATGAACTAAAAAAACACCAATTTGGCATCTCTTTTGCTTATCCTTGCACACGTTCACTGGCTGTGGATTAGATTTATTAATGCCCTAAAAGCTAAGGCATACTCGCGCTTGAAAATGACCAATTAATTAAGGATGAGATTAAATAAAAAACAAAAAAAAGAGGCTAGGGTTCTATAACGTGCGCAGAGTGCAGTGTTGATTAAAGAGGAAAAAGAATAAAAAAAAGAAGATGAAAAGCCATTTAAAATATTGTAGATTTTTTAATACGGTGTGAATGCTTTTTCTCAACCCTTGATCCCGTAATTATGGAAGATCAATGTAGTTAATATGAATAACAAAATATAAACGTAGTCCCTCGAAAAAGAATACATATTTTATGTGAATCTCTTTCTATTTGGTCTTTCTTTAGTGAAATAAATAAATAAATAATTGCAGTTCATTAGCTTTATTCCTAACTTGTTTAGAAGGACTTAAAGGTTATGATGATTCTTTGTGCTTTGGTTGTGAGGGTGTGGACAGGTGGGAGGTACCGGATCGCCTCTTCAACACGAGGAAGGTTTGTTGATTTTCCTATCCTGGATTACACTTTAACTTCACTTTCCCAAATCGTAAGCCAAAGCCGGTGATTTTCTTTAAGCAAATAATAATTTTATAATTATTGGGTACAATTTATATTCTTATATTATTAATTTTTTATAAGTAACAGGATATTTTATAATTACAATAATAATTTTAAAAAAATCCTTCTTAGTATATCGTAAGATTTCATTTATGTTCTATCAAAGATACTTTTCTATGTGTACGTTTGAGATTGAATTATACATAAGTTGTTTACTTTTTATCTAATATATAATACATTTAAGTAGTGATTAGTAATTTTATACTCTTGATTATGTAGACCTTTTTCATTGTGATGTTCTTCCAAAAATATTATTTTCTATCTTCAACCAAATATACATATAAGTCAGCAATGTAGCAGTTCCACTTCCAAGCTAAATGCTCAACCACCGCAGTATCCATGCATAACTACTCTCCCTATTTGGCACTCCGAACAATATTGCATTAACATCAATGCATTAGCTAAGTAAACGCTAATGCATATACATTCTTTTATAATACACAACCAATATCAATTTTCCGAATAATTAACATCAATAATAGTAACATTTCCATAAATAAACTATATTATTTGTTATGAAGGAATGTAATATCAAGAGTGACATTTTACATCAATTACTATAATGTATTATTAATGCCACTGAATTTAGTTGGTCCACCATAACACGTGTAGAACTTAGTTAAATGTAGGAATACAATATAAGTATAGTTGAATTGTTTAATTATGTTACACATTTAGAATCTTTTTTATTTATATTTGTTTCATTATAGATGTGTATGTGCTCTTATTGACCATTTTTATTTTAAATTGCCACACTCTTCTTGTGGCACATGAGAAGGTTCAAAAAATAAACTAGCCTATGTCAAATTGTATAGTTTCTTCAGACTTAGACCACACAATCCATATAAAAGTTTAGGAATAAAAGAAAAAGGCATGAATCTCAAAAAATGTATTTACATGACTCCTTGATGTATAATTATAACTATTAAATTATCACTGATAAACATGTTTAATTTCGGTCTCATTCACAAAAGATAATATTGTTTATGTGATTTTATATAAAAAAGTGAGCACAGCATAAATAATATAATTTTTTTGTCCATTCTAAAGTATTGTAAATTACCATCACTTTTCTTTTTACTAGTTTTATTAATATATGCAATTCCTTAAATGGTAATTTCATATCATTATGGCCATATAAGTTTTATAGATTTTTTTCTAAGATGTTTAATTCTTCATTAAATGTATAACACTAACTTAATATATTGATAATTAACTTAATTAAAATTTATATAATAATAAAATAAAAAGCGAAGAACTTTTTAATTAGAGAATAACATTATACAAATTATCATAATTCGATGAAGTATTCCATGAGTAATGAGTATAAGGGTTGAGACACTTCAACTGTTATATAAAAGGATACCTTTTAAGTTGGTTATGTTTTATAATGCCTATAAAAGTCACTTTTGTATTTTAATTATTAATTAATATAAAACTCCTATTTTTTATATTGATTTTTTATTTTTTGTAAAATCTTTTATAGAATAATAAGATCATTCACTAATTAAACGTGTACTAAAAATCAGGAATTAAATTTCATATTCATGTATATACATATAGTTAACCGAAATCAAATGTGAAATCATTATTTTTTCCGTTTTCTAAACCGAAACCAAAACAATTGATTTAATTAATTAAATAAAGAACGGTACAGGAAAGTCACATAGTGAACACTACCACGAAGGTTCTCCAGGCATCAATCAGCCACATTCCACCTCTGATTGTTACCAAAAGTCGAATCTGATTACCGAGTAATTTTCTATGTTCATTTCGTTGAACGACAACTCGCAAGTGAAACACCAACCAATCAATTTGGTGCGTTCAAATTCGACACTTTCAAACATTGGATTTCTTTTTCTTATATTTTATGTGATTAATTAACAAGAAGATTGAATTAAAGGACATATAAATTACACACTTTCTTCTAAAGATCCTTCTGTGATGGAAGTGGTCACTGAAAAGAAACTGTTGACTTTTTAAAGAAACAACTTGCTTTAAATATCAGTGGAGCACTGACGATGTGATATAGTTTTTTACTTCTTTAAATGCAATTTAATAAGCTTTTAAAGTCATATAAAACTATTATATGGTTGGATCTGACATATACTAATTAGTGTTATTTCTTAAGTGGGTGATTTAAGCAAATAAAGTATGATTTATTCACTGTTGGTGATTATCCTGTCTAATATAACCATAAGCTTTGGCCTAATATATAATGGAACATGCATACATGGAAACTTCCAGGAGGACATCTCCTATATAACTTATGTAAAATTAAACATTAAATTGTACGAGGATTCTTTATTTGCAGTGTTTGTTATCTATTCTACTATGTTTTAAAAATTAACATGGTCGCATCCTACATGCTTCTTTTTTTTTCTGAGAGAAAAAAGAAAAACGAAAAACTCAACTCTTGTGAGAATGATACTCTATTTATTTATAACTTGTATGTCCGATTACATGTACAAACACACACGTCCAACCAAGTCAACGATTTTAAATGGATAAATTTATATAAAAACTCACTCTTGGATTAAAATCTTGTATTATTCAAATCATATTAAAAATTACTATATTCTAAGATTTTTTTTATACCTCCTTGATGTTTGTAAATTTATATCAATATGAGTAATTTAATCATTGATATATAACTTAAAGGTTAGATTGGTAACTTCAAGTATTAATCATTTAATAGAGGAACTTTTTAAAGCATTTAAAAAATATTAAATACAAATTTATATATAACTACAAACGTTTTGACTTATCTAAAATGTATCAATGGCTGAATTAATAACATCGAATATATACTAAAGCAATAACTTTATCAGTAATTATTCCTAAAATAAAAACTTTATACCAAGAATCATTCTTGAACTACCTTAAGTTTTCATCGTTATTAAGAATGGGATGAAAATACTCATATTTATAAGTGTTTTTTAGGCAAAAACTACCTGTAACAAATATAATAATTAAAAATTGAATGATAAAATATCAATTATATTTGTTTGAAAAATCAGCCAAAGTTATATATATATATATATATATATATATATATATATATATATATATATATATATATATATACACACACACACACATTCATAACTTAAATGCATGTACTCTTATGTTTGTTGTGGGGGCAAATAGTTACATCCATAAGTATCTAGTAGCACCGTAATAAATGTTAATTATTTAGAAAATTTAATCACATGAATTACTCTTTCTTAATTTAAATGCATGTACTCTTATGTTTGTTGTGGGGGCAAATAGTTACATCCATAAATCTCATCCAAATGTGTCCTTACAAAATGCAAAAAATCCAAATCCAATCCCAAAGACAATAATTCTGTTAAAGCATATATTTGTGTAGTGTAGGTCAAATAGTAGGATTTAATTGTCATGTATATCAAATTGTCAAGAGCGAGAGGGTAAGAAAAAGATTATGTGGCCCTAATTTTATCTTGTTCGTCGATTTATAACATATCTAAGGACAGTATTTTAAGGTAGCCCGACCAAGGTACGAGGTTGTTCTGATTACAGTGGAAAAACCCTAGCCACAAGAGTTACGTTCATCCGATTTGGACAAGGGTTCTGGATTTGTGGATACAAACGTACTGAGAGAAGCACACGCCCTCTTCATAGGCATTCTGTGGTTGGGGTTAACCAAACAAAACTTAGAAAATGAAAAGAAAAAAAAAAAAACTGAAAAAGTAATATAAAAAGGGGTTTATCTTCAAACTGCACTTTAGCATGCTGAAATCAGAATTGTTGGCTCTTCTCTCTCCATCAATGTATCTGTCCACGTTCATAACAGCCTGGACAGTGTATACCAACTCACTCTTACACCAATTCAACTCAAACTTTTGTGATGTGATTATGTTCCACTTTAATTTTTACTTGTCGTGTAAGTTTAAAACTATGTTTATACTGGGTTTAAATTATACTCATTTCATTTTTTTTTAATAATTTGCAAAAACCTTACTTTTATTATTTTATCTATGGATAAATAGTTTAAAAAATTCCTAAAATATTCATAAAATAAAATTAAACACTTGCTAAAAAATATTGAGTTTAAGACATTACATACACTTATTTATTAAACTTAAAAAAGTGCACATAAATTTGTAAAACTAAAACTAACTTCTAATGACACTAATTTATAAATAATTGACTAATATAAACATAAATTTATTTAGTAATTATTAATTATTAATATTTAAAATCAATTTAAATTTAATTTATAAATTAATTATTCATGACAGATTATTTTAAATATTAATAATGTCTAGTTTATAAATTATAAATAAATCAGTTACTATTAATTAATTATTTTTAATCTTTAAAATTAATTGTTATAATAAAATGTGTGTATAATAAATTTATAAAAAATATATCTTAAATATTATACAGTAGTTGACGATATATAAATATAACATAAACCTTTTATTTACTACATAATATAAAAAATCATCTTCTTTACTTTATTATTATTAGTTTTTATTTCATTTGAAGAATTTTTTTGTTTTACTAAAATAATTTTAGTTATCTCTCAACCATCGACTATGTTGATATTTGAAAAGTTTTCTTAGATCTCTAAGGTAATTTTCATTATATCATATCCTTAATTATACATTTATTTTTCTTTGTTGGATCTCTCAAATTGTTTTTAAGACACATATTTGATAACTTTTTAATATTTTTATTTGTTGTTTATTTTTTATTATGTAGAATACTATTTTGATATATTTTAGATGATATATTTTATTTTCTAACTCATTATCATATTGTAATTTTGTCAATATAATTGTAGAAATAAAGTTTATTTACTATAATATAAAAGTTTAATGTAATTGCCATGATTTTTTTATCACCATCCAAAATATATTGAAGTTAAAAAGATACAAGATTTATATTAAATTATACTATTACTAGTTTAATCTTTATTCTTTATGTGATTTTGATCAAGTGATATATTATAACTTATATTAGTGAATAAAAAATAGATTCATTAGAATTTAAAAAATTGAAGTAAACAAACATTTAAAATATATTTTAATTTGAATATTTGTTTTCTTTTTATATATATCTTTTTTTTTCAAATATTTTTAAATTTTATCAAGGTTTCATTAATGTTTGTAAATTTAATAAATATTTTGGTTCTCATGAAATTTTATTTGGTATTCTAATTTGAAATGTATACAATTATAATTTCTTTCTAAATATTTGATATTGAAGAAACAACCCTCCTTTAAATATTTAATATTTGATAATATAATGTTTCATTTATTGTAATTTTTATTATTTTATAAAATTAATTTTGAAACAGTGACAAAAATGGACACATGTATGAGTACGAGTATATACCCGTCACCCGGTGGAGATGAGGATGCGACAAAAGTTTGATACCCGTTGAGTTTGAGTATGGAGATGGGGATGAATCTTTCTATGATGGATATGGGTATGTGGTAGTGAAACTCGTCCCCATCCCCCCTCGTTTCCATCCCTACGACACAACACTCACATACACACTCTGTAGGTGTGTAATGGTGAGATAATTTCTCATCCATCCAAATCTATTCATTTGTAGAGAGAGGTGATTTTCGTAATATCTCTCAAAACTGTCTTCACATTCATTCGTTAATCATGTTATTCAAACATAAATCAACAACAATATCCATCGTTGCAAATCAGCAGTATCCCTAAATCCCTTCATGCGAACATGTTGTTACGGTGTGTTGCTTTGAGAGAGAGTGAGTGGATGAATTTGAGTGAATTTGTATAGATTTAAGTGGATGAATTTTAGTTGTCTATTTTAAGGGATTTGGAGGTTAAGTGAGTGGTTTTGAGAGTGAAATTTGTGAAAGTTTGTAAATGAATAAATAGATATGATGGATAAAATTAATATATTATTATTTGTATTCTTCATTTGAGGAGAGAGGTGATTTTCATAATATCTCTCAAATATGTCTTCACATTTATTTGTTAATCATGGCATTCAGACACAATCAATAACAATATACATCGTTGCAAATTAGTGGGATTCTTAAATCCCTTCATGTGAACAGGCCGTTTAAGGTGTGTTCCTTTGAGAGAGAGTGAGTGGATGAATTTAAATGAATTTGTATAGATTTAAATAGATGAATTTTAGTTGTCTATTTTAAGAAATTTGAAGATAAAGTGAGTAGATTTGAAAGTGAAATTTGTGAAAGTTTCTGAGTGAATAAATTTACATAATGAATAAAATTAATATATTATTATATTTATTTATTATTATCATTATTTATTATAACAATTATTATATATTATTAATTAGATAATATAATTATTTATTTATTTAATATTATTTATATATATATATATATATATATATATATATATATATATATATATATATATATATATATAAATTAAAGTTGAACCTCTCCAAATCTTCTCTCTTTGAAGAGATAATCATCTTCCAAATGCACACCTCCACCTCATGACAAATCCTTTAAAAAAAACAAGGTGAATCCCGCAAATTTTCGCACAAAATTCGGTGCAAATTGTGTTAAGCGAACATACCTTTAAAAGTGAACAACACAAATTTTATCCTTCAATCCACTTAAATTCATTATCTTCTTCTCTCTTCTCTCTAAAATCAAACATTACCTTTAAATGATGTGGCTCATTTTCTTTGCTTTTCCTTTCAATATTGCAAAGGACCACAACGAGGCTCATCCCGCAATCACAAATCAGCGCCTACATTTCATTCATTGTGTATAAACTGATCCAAACTTGAGATATACTCTCAAATCCGTTTTTGTGCACAATATTCATCTCGAAACACACACAACATTATAGTGCTTTTTCTTCATCTAATTATGTATATGGAAATGATTCAATAGTATTTTATTAAAAAATTTCAATTTTATTTTATTATTTGAAATATTCTTTATTTAGTACTTTTCGTAACTATAATAATGATAATGTTGGTATTATGATTGATCAAAAGTTTTATTTATTTAAAGAAAATAAAAACTTTAGGATGAAATTGGAAAAATAATGATAGAGAAAACCTACCGAAACCAAGACAAACTATGCACTGTGGGTCCCATTATTTTATTCATACATGTAATTGACATTTGACTTCTTCAACCATTCTAAATAAATGTCAATCACGTCCAAATTTGGAAGAATAACAAGTTCGATTTAAAATTCTTCCACTATTTTCAACTCAATAATCTATCAGATAAATTTCTATTTTCCATTCTAAATTTAAGATTCCTTCACTCTATTTTTCGTCTATTTTCTCTTCTTTACATATTTCTTTTCTTCCCTTCGATTCACTGTCTCTGATACCACTTGTTAGATCTATAAGGAGGAGTATCACTGGGAAGATACAACACCAATGAGACATGAGCCCAACCACATAAGGCATTGACACTGCTCTCAACCCAAAACCTTAAAGCTATGGGTTTATGGGTCTTTATCTTTATATAGTACTCTACTTTCTCATTTCTAGTCAATGTGGAACTTAGACTCACATTTGGATTTCTAACAACCACAAACGTCGTTTTAGGAATAAATTTAAGGTATAAAAACATAGATTTAAAATAAAAAAGAGGAGAAATAGTGTTATTTATATTAAGAAAAGGAGAATTGAAAAGTAAAGAAAATGAAAACAAAATTATAAAAATTTATGCATAAGTGTATAGATAAAAAAGGTTTTATTAAATAAAATTGTAAGATTATAGTTTTAGTTTTATATATAAAATTAAGTTAAAATACAATTTAATTAATTTAAATTTTATTAAAATAAAATATGAGTAATTCTCAAGATATTATCATAATTATAAGTAAAAATAAAAATAAGAGATTTTGTTATAAACCTTAAAATTTTTGTCTGAAAAACAGTCTGACTTTCTCTGCAAGGTTAGTGAGGGACACTCTGGAGAGGCTGAAATTCCGGAATTCAAAGTTTGGTCCTCATACATACCTAATCTGCCACCACAGAGCCATTTCCTTGGGAATCAACTAACTTACCTCGTATTCTCTGGTGGCGCGTTTCTTTCAAACTCCGATTCTGTGTGAGCTTTTGTTCATTTCCATCTTAAATGGCATAACCAAAGCTTTTTCATCTTAAAGCTTTTTAGTTTTAGTACACCACAAACTGAACTTCTACCTTTTTCATTTATCGATTTTGACTAAGTTTTAATCCACTTCTTTAATTTTTACAACTCCATATACATTATCCAATAATAAAAATAAAGTGTACGGTACACATCATTATCAACGTTGATATTTTATTTTAAGTTGATATTTCAAAATACATGATAAAGTAAAACAAAAACAGTCAAAACCTACGTCTCATGAAATATAAAATATAGAGAAGTTATATCCATTCTAAAATGAAAATCCAATTAGGTATGACATTATATATACTGGTCATAATACTTTATTCTCCAAATCCAAATTCATTAACCTATCAACTTTTCCGAAAAATATTTAAATTTTTCAATTGATTTTTTTCTATAAATAGTAAATATCCTCCGAGAAAAATAATCAACTTTTAAGTTATTTTTTATTTAATTAATCATATAGAATTAGTAGCGAACAGTAAAAATACTCAATAAAAATATTTTTGTTTAATATATAATATTTTTCTGAAAACAATAAATTTTCATATAATTTTTTAGATAGAATTTATAAAATTTTTCGTCCATGCTTTTCTCAATTATAATTTTTTTATATATAATTTATTTGAAAAAAAATAGAAATTTTCTCATTTTTTTTAACAAAGTTACGGTTTTTTTAATGGCAAACTCTTATCCAAATTTCTCATGCATCTAAAAGAAAAACTATTGTGGTACAAATTTACATTTTTTTTTATAATTTTATTATACTAATATACAATTTTCTTCTTCATGGAAGACTTTTTGTAAACCAACATAGTTTTACTTCTAGAAAACTTATTTGATGTTAATGTTTAGCATGATTTTTTTGTCAAGAAAATAAAAAAAAAACATATAATCAATTTATTTATATGAAGGATTACATTGATTATGTAAAAAATAGTATAAAAACACATAAAATATATTTACTTAAATTCTCTAAATGAATAATTTAATAATAAAATTTTAGTATTAGAGTGAATTTTGATTCGATAATATAAGTATAATATATTAGTTTTAATATTATATGTAACTAAATTATAAAATATATTAACTACGATTAACAACTATTTCTAATATAATTTTGAGATAGTAATATCATGACAGCTATTTTTAAAATAATATTTAACAATTAAGTAAAAAAAATTATTAATATATAGTTATTTAAAAGAATTTACATTTTCAAATAATATATATAATATTAGACTAAATTTAGATAACTTGAAATAGTGAAATTTGATATCCAAGTCATGCTTCAATTCAGTAACCAAGTTTGATATTATGACTTGATTCAACCGATATAGTTGGTTAATATAACTCAATGATTTGCGTGATATGCAGCTCGATAATCATCGGGCAATACGGATAAATTATAACTAGTTGCTTTTTCTTTTTAATATATTTTAAGTATTGAATTTTAAATCTAATACGGATAGATAATCATTAGTGTCTTATTCTTTTAATATATTTTAAATATTAAATTTTAAATTTAACTCGATCTTATAAAATTAACTTATAAAATAGGATTTATATATATCATAAAATGATTTTATTATTGATTAATGTGAGACTTCCAACACTCATCTATCTCATCGAAATATATACATCTTAAGGGTGTGACTAAATATTAATAAGTGGTCTATACTGAGTGATGTAATAAATTAACAAATCTCACTATAATAGACTCAAACTCATAATCTAATAACATATTAAGAAGTGAATTTTAAGTTTAACTCAACCTCATAAAATCGGTTTGTATTCACTTATATATGTAAATTGAATTCACTTATATATGTAACTTAGACGTAATGACTAGTCAATACTAAACTTTCACCGAAATAATATAATGTTTTACTCGATTCTTAATATAATTAGTTACTTTTATTTATATTTATATATATATATATATATATATATATATATATATATATATATTATATATTTCATATAGTTTTTGTGTTATTATTTGATCTCCGAGGGCAGCAATAATAAGATAAACTTGGTAAAGATTCTTATAAGTGTGCCGAGTCCAAAAGTTCTAAAGTAAACTTTTTAAGTTCAATTATGGAATCTCAAAGGACTAGCATAGTAATCAAGTTTAAAAAAAATGCTTGATTCTTAAATAATGAAAAATTTAATGTTTTATCTTAAATAGACTAAAAAGAAATAGTCAAAGATGAAAATAAGAATTTAGGATACAAATAAATAAAATATACCAATGATAAAAATAAAGATAAAACAAAAAGGATGTCAATGAAGATAAAAAAAATAGAAATAAGGAAAACAAGGGAGATCAAATATGAAAAATAAAGATTGAACAAAATAAGCTAAAAATGAAAGAGAAATGTAATGCCTAAATATTTAGGATACAATATTTTTTATATACAATATACTAGGGTTATATTATTTATAAATATGTATTATTTTTCTTGTTTAAAATATAAATATAAATATATATTTGAATTTTTTGAGAAAGGATCAACGGGAAGATATAATACTAATGTCAATGAACTTAGAATATACAACATCAATGAGATATGACTCATACATAAGAAATTCATGCCACTCTTAACTTACGAGTCTTGATCTTATATGGTGCTCAACTTTTTCATTTTTTCCAATATGGGGCGAGGACTCACACTTGAATTTTCAATAATAAATTATATATTATAATACTATAAAAATTAAATGGTAATAATAGTGATAATAATAATACTATTATTAAAATGTAAAAAAAATAATAGAACAATATAAATATTCTAATAAATTAAATGAATATCTAGTTATTACATGTGTGTGTGTGTGTGTGTGTTTTTGTGTGTGTGTGTGTGTGTCCAGAAAGGATCACTGAGAAGATACAACACCAGTGAGACATGGGCCCAACTCACATAATTGACATCACTCTTAATCTATGAGTTTTAATCCTTATATGGTTGACAATTGTTTCACGACAACCATTTCCCAACTAGTGTATTTTACGTAGTAATATCAACAAGTGTCGTATCTATATGAATTTAACAAGTATATTGGTAGTTTAATTTTTGAGTTTTTGGTTTTAATAAAGAGTGCAAGTAAAAATAAATAGTAGTAATTAGATAGATTGAGTGGAGTAGGGGCTATGAATTGATTTCTTCTCATCTTCTTCTACTACACCATTACCATCTTGTTTACTTACTTTGCAAATCATTCAATGTCTTGAGAGTACTCTTTCTATGTAGATATAGGTTCATCCTTGATACACTATAACCTAAGGACTTCAAACCTAGTGTGATTCCTCAACTCTTGGTAGAATAAATCCTTGCTCTAATGTGCAGGACTCTCTCCTCCAACATCCTCTCTGACTACTAAATAAGCACCAGTACATGTATGATGATTGATTGGACCTTAGTTTGAGATTAATCTTTCAACTCAATCCAAACTAGTGAAACAAGATGAGTCATCAATTCATCTACACAAGTTGAGACCAGTTTTCCAACTCAAATCAAAGCGGTTAAATAAGATGAGTGATCAAGTCATCATTAAGCATAACTAAACCACAAACAATTGAATGATAGCAAAGATAAATACCTAAGAAGTAGAAGTGAATAGAATCAGAATTAATTACATTAAACCTGGACACAAGGGAGTTCAACTACTCATAGAATATTTCAATGCAATTCCAGTAACATCTACACATAAGATCTACACTAAGAGCATCTCCATTGTGCCTCACAAATCCTATTCTATCATACTATTACATTTTTTAGCCTTCACTAAATACTTAAAATGAAGACATGAGGTCTTTATTTATAGGAAATTATGGGCAGTGCTCAACCCAACTTTTGGTGCTTAGCCACAAGGGTTTCTTCACAAGTGGATTTTCTTCTCAGCCCGGCCCCTTGTCCTAGTGCTTAGCACTTGACCTCTTCGGAGGGTTCTCTTTATTACTCAGTCTCATGGATTTGTGCTCCAGATTTCCTTGTAAAGAATGTTTCCTCACGAGGCTCAACTCCATTTGTTCTACTCAACCAGAAAGTTAGAATATGTTGTCTTGTCTTTTCTACTTGAATGGCTTAGCTCAAGTATTGTGGCTCAGCTGCATACTTTATATTTTCTCTTTGATTTATTGCAAAACAACAAAATATCATTACAATTCATAAAACTCTATTTCTCAATACCTCATTTTATACCCAAAGAGCACTATTTGATGCATGGTAAGTGTCAGTTTTAGATGGAGAATTTAATAATTCTTGACACTTATCAATGGTGCTAACCTTTCTCAAGCCACGAGTACCCTTACTTGTACCATCGTTCATCTTAACGTGACACGCTTACTTGACCCACACTGTCAAGAAGTGAAGTGAGACATGAGCACAACTCACACATAAGATATTGACATCACTCTTAACCTAAAATCTTAAGACAATAGGTTTATGGGTCTTCATCCTCATATGGTGCTCAACTTTCTCACTTTTACTCAATATGGAACTTAGACTCACACTTGGATTCCCAACGAAAAAAATAATAAAATATATATATATATATATATATATATATATATATATATATATATATATATATATATATATAAAATATGTGTTAAAAAATGTATAAAAAGTGTTAAAAACAAAATTTTGGACGAGCTGAAAATGCATAATGAATGTAAAACTTATAAGTTGGAATTGTGAAAACTTTGATCTCTTATCTCTATGAGATAGAGATTATTCAGCAACATAGAATTTGAGAATTTGCTCTTGAGCCACCTCCAAAATCTTTAGTCACTTTGAGAATTTGCCAACTTTAAAAAAAAAAATTAATAATAATTTAAGAAAAAAAGATATTTATCATTTTATCTTTATTTTTTTATTTTTTTATTATTTATTATGAATTTATAATTATTTTTATTTATTTATATTCAAATTCTATTTATTTAATTATATTTATCTCTACTAATACTGATACAGTAGTCCTATCTATATAATCACATTTCTCTTTGGTTAGGAACGAGTCTTATTCATTTAATTTTTTGTTCAGTTATATTGCTTGGTGTCAAATATTTATTATTTTATAGTAAATAAATATAATAATAATTATTGTGAAACATGGTGAAATGTTTCTAGATTAATTTGTTGATCATGATGAAACTCATTTATTTTGACTAATTATAATAAAAGTAATCAAAGTTATTATAAATATGATAAAATTAAAATTGATGGATTTAAAGGATCTTTTATTTCTTTTTATTTTATTTGGATATGTTGTGATTTTATATTATATTTGTCTCACTTTTTCGTTTTATTGTTGTGTATGAAAAATAAAATTCAATAATCTCATCCAAAGTAAATGATTATACCAAACATGTCTGATCCTTTCACTAAAAACATCGTAATAATTTTTTTTGGGAACTATTTGACAAAGAAATGCTCCAACACACCTTTATACCTCATTAGAAGGACAAATTGGAATTATTTTTTCATGTCTCCTACAACATAAGTGAACCTCTTCATCATCTTATTTCCTCCAACTGTATAAAAGTATTATTAGATAAGAAATAAATCGTAAATAAATTATATTCATTCTCCTCTCCTAGTATTAGAAAGATGTGTAGATGTAAAAATATAGTATGTAAAAATATGATGTAAAATTTGTAATGTATACACATACGTAAAAATATCTTTAAGGTTATATTCCTAATTTTATTAGATTTCGAGTATAATATTATTATCTCTTAAATAAAAATTAAAATGAGATTATCTTATATTTAAAAAGGGATGTAGGAATGTCAACAGGACAGATAGGGATACCCACTGGATAAAGATTTGTCCCGTCCAACGGCGGAATTAGCATGTGACCAAGGGAAGCCACGGCTCCCCCAAGGTTTTTAATTTTTATTTTTATATATTTTTTAAATTTATATTTATATATTATTTTTATTATTATTATTATTATATATATATATATTATTTATATATTTTTAAAAAATAAAATAAAAATTAATTTGATGGATCTTAATTAATAAATAATTAAAGTTTTGTATCTGACTATAAAGTTTTTTTCATATCAAACTGTTAATAAAATGTAAATGTAAAAAGAAAGACAGATTGAGAAATGGAGATGGGAGAACAAAGAGATCGAAGAACTCATATTCACAAAATCTCCTGAATCAGTATCTTAGTATCTTAGTATGATTTATGTAGGTTAGATTTATGATTCTTCCATTATGATATTTCTTCTAAATTAAGTTTTCTTTAAATTAGTATGAAAACTAACTTAATTTTAGGGATTATTTTATGAAATTGACATGAACCCTAATTATATTTTTCTCAAATTAGTATAATTCTACCTTATAAAATGTTGTGATTTTATGTTTTCAAGTGCATACAATGAATTAGTTTAATAATCTTGAATTGGACTAGAAATTAGAATACCATTTTGCTTGAATTCAATCAATTAGAAAGATTAAAAATTGAGAAGTGTGAATTGCAATATGAAAACGGTTTAAGTAAAAGAAATAATTTTTTTTGATTAATAAATTATATAAAAAAAATTAAATTGGCACCCCTGAATTTTTTGTCCAAGTTCCGCCACTGGTCCCCCCGTCCTCATATCTGTGTGGATATTCGTTATGCGAGTACCCGCATATATTTTTAATATCCACAAATATCCATGGGTACCCGCAGATATTTACAAAAAAAATAAAATAAAATATCTAACAACATATTTTAATTATAAATTCAAATAAAATGTAATACATAACATTCATAAATTTCAAACAAAGTCCAAATAATATATTTAAATAATTTTGAATGACAGTTTATAAAGAAATGAAGATTTTTTTAAAACCAATTGAAAAAAATAACTCATTCAAAATCGATGTGTTAATATTTTAATCATGTTTTTTTAATTTAAATTATAGTATAGCGAGTACGAGTATTCACGTGTACAAATACTATGATACCCGTACCCGTGCCATTAACATGCGGGTATACAAGATACACGTAGCTGTTACCAGTGGATATCTATTTTTTACCCATTGTGGATTTTATGTGCAAACACAATTTTTTTTGACATCCGTGAATGTGACAATAAGATTAAAGATGAAAAATAATGATAAAAGATAATAAATTGGTGATAAAATTACAAAAGTATTACAAAAATATAATTGAAATAAACTTTGATACATTAAAGATTAAGTATTTACAGGAGTTTGAGTGTTGTTATACCAAACTTCAACAAAAAGAAAGATTAACAATCTGTATTTTCATTAGAAAATTTAGATGGATGAAAGCACGGGCGGAACTTAGGGTGTGTTCCTTTGTGTAGATGGATATGGGGGAGAGTGTGAAGATGGATTTGTGTAGATTTAGGTGGATGAATATTTGTGTTTTTTTGAGTGGATTTAGAGGGTAAAGTGAGTGGATTTGGAGATAATTTTTATGAAAATTAGTGAAAGATTTGATTGATGTGATAAATAAAATTATATGTTAAAATAGATATATTTATTAAGTTACCATAATACCCTTGTAATTTAATGTTATAAAAATAATTATAATTAATTAATACGAATTAAAAAAAATATTTAAATTATATAAAATTTTAATAATATTTTAATTATTATATATATCTATATATAATTAATAATAAATATTATTATTATGCATGTATTATATTAATAATTATATATATATATATATATATATATATTAATAAATATGATATTAATATATATATATTATTAATTATAATATGTATTGTTAATTATAATATGTATTGTTAATTATTTATAAATATGTTTAATTATTATTATATATAATAAAATAATAATAGAAAACAAATTATTTATAGTATATTTTGATTAATAATTTTATATATATATATATATATATATATATATATATATATATATATATATATATATAAAAAGAATAAAAAAAAAAAAATAAAAAA
>Ga0214544_1003459_pt1 | contig 32624 bp, 19 predicted proteins | sample CNSS3metaG_FD_160074 | JGI IMG/M metagenome (GOLD analysis project Ga0214544, IMG submission 160074) | Root nodule microbial communities from cowpea collected in UCLA plant growth center, Los Angeles, California, USA - CNSS3 | ecosystem: Host-associated > Plants > Roots > Nodule | place: USA...
AAATTTGGTTAAAAGGACTAAATTCACGCATTTTGGAAGATGAATGACTAAATTGGTCAAAAGTTTTGATGAGGGACTAAACCCAAATTTCACTCAAACTTGAGGGACCAAAAACATATTTAACCCTTAATATAATTACTTTAAGCCTTATTCAAAACTACAAAACTACAAAATTAGTATAATAAAATAGGATTTCCAACATAAGAGACAAGCTTGGATTTAAGCCTATTAATCTTGGTTATCAAGTTTTTTGTTTATTTAATATCAGCAACATACACACCAATGGGTATATTATAGCAAAGACAAGTGATAATCATAAACATACACATACACACCAACATAGCCCTAGCAAAGACATGACTATAAAAATAATGAAGGATGATATTTGTTGTTAGTAAAGCCAACCTAAAAAATGGTGATCTTGATCTTTCAAACCATGTTTTTAAGTTTGTTTGAGAACATATATTGCTTTATTCAAAATAACAATGTATTAAAATATATTAGTTTGCAAAATATCAAAATATAAATTAATTTTCTTTTTTAAGTATTTACTTTATTATAAAACACTAATGATCAGTAAACAAATTATATTGGATAAAAATAAATTGTCAACACTCATAAAAAACAAAAACAAAAGAATAAATAGAATAAAATGCAAATGTCCGAAAAAAGAGAAGACTTTCTCCACACCTTGACATTAGAAAGAAAGTTTAACATACAAAACATTTCTGGCTTTTTTATTTTATTTTTATTTTTATCTTTTAAATATTTTATGTTTTTGTTTTTCAAACCTGAATAACTTATCTTCAGTTGTGTTTTTCCGCGCTTTAATTTAAACAAGACAACTTTTTATTCAACTTTTATATTGTTTCAATATTTTAATACACTTCTTTGTATTTTGAAATGTCGAAATTATTGTTTGAACATATTCAGACTTAAAGAAAGTGTGCAAATAGAAATGCTCACTTTGGGATTTTTGTTTGCACCTCATGGTTTGTAAAAAATAAATTTAATTTTGCACATTCGTAATTATATTTTTTCTTTTCACTCTATTTTGTATTGATTGTTCCTTCTTCAAATTATATATTCTTATAATTTCTTAGATTGTTGTAACGGAAAATAACTATAGGATTGTATAATTTGTTTTAAATTTTGCAATCTACAAATAACTTTAAAAGACTGAAAATCTATTTTAAAATATACAATTCAAAAGTTTTTTTAAAATATTTCCTAATCTTGTAATCCAAACTAAAATTTTATAATCACTTATTTTTCTATCAGCAATATAAATATCAATATATCCATAATAGACTTAAAAAAATGGCTTATAGATTTATAATTCATTTTTAAATTGTAAAATCTAAAAGTAATTTTTTTTTTTCAAAAATAATGACTTTTGGATTCTTATTTAGAATCGTTTCCAATGATATTTTTCCCGAATATCTACAATGTTCTCAAGCTTTTCGGCAAGACCTTCCTATAACAAGGACAAAGAAGGACTTTAACATGTGTGGGAGTGCAGCGAGAAAGCATGTGGATGTAAAAGGAAAGGGGGGTTCTCCCTCCACCCCCAAAGTTTCTCCTGTACCCCTAAATATGACCATTTTGTCCTCCCAGACAATAGTGGGACCCACACTCCATTCTCCTACCTCACTTTACTCACCCTTTTCACTCACTATTCACTCACCTTCCTAAATCACTCATCACTCACTCACCTAATTCACGCACAAAACACTCACGCTCACATTGTTCTCACTCACTCACGTTCACAGTGCACACAACATTTCACTCACTACTAACACATCAAACTACACTCACACCAAAAACTTCTCACGTATACACACACATGCACAGTACACACTCGTTTTTCTCTCTCGCAGCACACACCACGCATCCATGCAAACACTCTTTTTCTCTTCTCTTGTACACCTATGCATGCATCTCTCATAGCATCACATTTTTATATTTCACGGCAGCCCACACCTCACATTTTTATATATAAAACCACCATTATGGAGATTGGGTTTACTCTTTTCTGAGACCCTTTCTCTCTTTTATGCTTCCTTCATCATCTTCTTCCCGACATTAGTCCCCATTACACAGTCTTACACTTCTGGGGGAAGAAAGGCTCACTTTTCAGATCCAACTTTGAACCTCCTCACATCATGATAGAGCCAACTATTTTTCCTGGTACACCATTTCCACTTCTTACAAGAACTAGAAGAACTTCCAATCCTCCAAAGCCAAAGAAAATGCAGTCATGCATCACTTCCTCTATGAGAGGCCTTATTTTCTCTGCCGCATGGGCCTATCCAACGAGCTCTCCGGCAGCGTCAACCATGCCTGCGGCACCACCCTTGACCGCAGCCGCTACTGTCCAGTCCTTGCCGCCTGGCTCTTCGCCGCCTTCGCCCGAACAGCCTTCAAAGTATTTGCCGCGGCTGTTGATGCTGAGCAAGCATTCGGTGCTGCTGTTGTTGACGTAACTGCTGCAGAAGTTTCTGGCGTTGCTGCTGTTGCTGCTGCACCGGGGTTTGTTGTTGTTGGGTTTGCGGCTGAGGGGATGGTGTGTTCATGATATTTGTAGAAGACATAGGTGATGTGTGCATTGTGTAGTTCACGTTTGTGGTCGATGATGAGAATTAGGAGAAGAAGATGATGTCTTGCCTGGACCAACACCATGGCTCCCATCCTCGCCTTGAATTCTAGCTGGAATGCAGAACCCTGGCAGTGCATCAAACAAAAACCTGCTACCAAAGATGGAAGCCTGTTTAATGGGTTGTGAAGAAAGGAGGGGGATAAGTGGCGGTGAAGGAATTGCACCTACGCAAGGGCTCAACCTCAAAGCCTCATCAATTCCGTTTCACAAAATTGAGAAACGGATCTTAAGATCCGTTTTAGCTTTTTTTCTCGTTTTTTTTTGAAACGGATGTCGCAAATCCGTTTCACAAAAACCAGAAACGGATTTCAACTTCCGTTTCATTGTTTTTTTTTTTGTTTTAATGAGTGTGTGTTTTCTTCTGAAATGTATTATACACACGAGAATTGATTTGATAACCAACGAAAAGTGTGGCATCGAGACACATTGTGATGGAGACGTAATAGAGCCCTCTGTCTTTGATTTGTTGTGAACTTAAAGGGTAGTAGAGAAACACGTGCAACTATGCGCAGGTGAATCGCAATGACAACGACTGTGGTTGCAATGCCCTGTTTTCACGATTTGAAAATCTGAAAAAAGGAAGAGGTACGGCGAAAACATCGACAGTGTTTTCCGGTGGCGACTAGTGCCGCCGCCGATGAGTCTAGCGAACTGGGGTAGGCACGATGGCTGACCCTGGATGCTAGTGTTGGGGTTTCATGAGGTCAAACGAGATAGGAGTGGAGGTGCACGAAACGAATACCAAAATCCGTTTCCCAAATACATGAAACGAAATGCAAAATCCGTGTCAGAATTAACAAAACCGAATTACAAAACGGATCTCAAAATCCGTTTATGGAAGTTGTGAAACGGATTATGTAATCCGTTTCATATAAAAAAACACAATTTTCAAGAAATCCGTTTCTAAAAATCATGAAACGGATTTTGTATTTCGTTTCATATAAAAAACGTAGGAAACGACTTTCGGAATCCGTTTCTAAAAATCATGAAACGAATTATGTAATTCGTTTCGTTAAATTGTGAAACGGATGTCAGCAACCGTTTCTATAATTTTTTTGATTATTTTTGTGAATCAGTTTCGTTAAATTCTGAAACGTATTTCAACATCGTGATTTTTCGCTCATTTTCACTATCCTCTCCACTTTTTTGCCATTGCATTGCATTTCCTCTATATAATTATTACCAATTGCTGACCTTGCACTGTCAAATCCATCGCCGGCGGTGGTCACCGTTCTTCCCTCTCCGACCTCGGCGAGTGGATCCTTTTTGCGGCCCCGACTCTGACCAGCCACATCACCGGATCAACAACTTCGCACCACCGTGATCAGATTCTCGCAGGCGCACAGCCCACCACTATCAGTTCGCCGGTCACCACCATCCTCCGTGCACTTGCCATTCACGAACCTTGCTGGAGAAGAAGAAGGAGGTGCAGAACGCATCTTCACGTAACCATTGTCCCTCCATTTCACATTGTCGCCTCCTACATTTTCTAACCACCATGACACGTTGGAGAAAAGAAGGATTGAGGTGCGAAAGGTGAGAGAGAGGGAGGGTTTGGTAGAGGAGCTGAGGTATCAGAGGGCTTGGTAGCTCCGAGAAACTGAAGTGGTCGAGGCGCTGTTGGAAGTACCTGGTTTCGTAATAGTTAGAAAAAGTATTTTTTGTTACTGTTACGCGAATAGAAGAGACAAGAGGTGGAGAATTACTGCTGCCACACAAGACTAGGTCAAATGGGATTCAATATTGGCGGGGTGCAGGAGGTGGAAGCTGTAGGAGGAGAGATAAATTTTACTCTTTAATCTTTATCTTTTACTGTAAAGGGCAAAGCAGGAATTAAAAAAGTTTTTGGAGGTACTGAAGAACCCTTTGGAGGTGCAGGGAGAAGCTCCCAAAGGAAATCCTCCCACTTTCCCACCTTGAAGCCCAATATCTGAAGCGTTGTGCGATTGGGCCGAGCCCATAAGTAACCGGGGTTCAACCTCCACTTTCAATTCGATTCAAAAATTCAATTTGCGGAGATCTTCTTCAATGGATCGGCGGAAAAGCAGCGGGAAAACGACGGCGTCGCGAGCCTCAACCGTGGAAGCGCCACCTTCAATCTCAGTTTCTGAGGCTTTTATAGTAAACGCGTTGTGCGTTCTCGGCCTGGCCTTCGCATTTTGGGCTGCCAACACTGTCTTCTCCATCGACCTCGTTTCTCATCCTTCTCTCACGCTCTTCCTCATCTCGGTACTTTCAATTCGTTTTTTTATGTTAAATTTTCGTTCATTTTTTTTTTGTTTCTTTCACTTTTTCTCATTCTACGGCGTCGTTTAGATTGCAGAGCTCCCTATCGTGATTCTTCTATACAGTCGATATCGACAAAATCCCCGACAATGCTCGGTAATTCGTGCTCCTTAATTTCTCAGAAACAGAGTAATTCTCCGAGTTCTGGGGATATGCTAAGTTTTTATGTTGTGTTTTCTTGTGATTTCTGTTCTTTGCAGTACCTGAGAGCTGTTGGCAGAGGTGTTCTAGGAGTGCCTGTAGGTGAGTAGACTTGTTCTTTTTTCCCTTTTTTAATGATGCATTTTTCAACTTCAGGCTTAGTATAGTAAGTTGTTAAAGGCGAGGATTAAAGTTTGTCTGGGTAAAACACTGTTTTGGTCCTTGAAAATGAAATTCTATACCACAGTCTCTCAGATTAAGCACACTCAAATGAGACTTGAAAATGTTAAGTAGATCTCCATAATTACTTGTGTTCTTACACATAAGATAATATTTCTATATGAGTCACAACTTTTTTAATAATGGACTAAAGTGATATGGAGATTACACTTTCAGGGACTCAAATGGCGTTTTAGCCTAATTTAATTTTATTAATAAATCTTCTTCATGAAAATTTGTTTTTATTCATTCTAATTTTTTTTTATCTACAGGAGCATTGTTGAATTTTTTAGGAGCTATCGCTTTGGGGGCGCCCGTTAAATTTCAGTATGTGAAAGTAGTTACTTCACAGTACAGTGTTTTTATTTTTCCAACATAACTCTCCACATGGAGTTCGTTGTTGATGAGAAAAAGGATTAATTGTAATTACTATTATTCCTTCACAGCGAGACAAGTTGTGTTTTCTTTAATTTGTTGCCTCTTCTATTATGTAATTAAACATAACTTATCATTTTTTATTTTGAATATCACCACAAATAACCGGAGCATGTTTTGACTTTGCAATTTTACTTGAGACAGGTATCTTCCCAAGACTATAAATTGGGCTCTCATGATGTCGGTATTCACGGTAAGTGACTATTTCATTTATGTTTTCTAGCATACAATTACAGCTTGCTGGAGATTGTTTTGGTGTTTTTGATTGGACTTGTGATAAGCACCCAAACATTTGGGGGAACCAGTCTTTAAAACTAGCCATTAAGGGAGGAAGAACCAAACACTTAAATACTCCACCAAACATATCATACTACTCAATATAGGAATTAGACACTCAATAGTATGGAAGTTCCTATCAATTTGTCTCATATTATTCAGCCCGTTTTTTATTCGTGATACTTTGCATTTTGTCTGGATATTCTTTTATTTTTTTACTGTTTGAAAAAAAGCCACCATCTGTGAAATCTTCAACTTATTAGTTATTTCTATTATAAAATAATTAAAAATTGGATGGTTTTCACTTCATATCTGTTTAAGAACTTGTCTCTGCTCATTAGGCGTCAGCTTAATCTTTTACGAGGTAAAGAAAATCCCATCCATTTGCCAGATGCTACTTGTTATTCTTGATCGTGTACAATACATTTAATGCAATTGTAGAAGTTTCCAGATTGTAGCCCTTGTTCTTTTGTTTCTCCTAATCATAAATCATCTCACCTTAGATAAGAATGACAGCTAGCCAGCATATGTTGAAAATAAAAGTCAGTGAGTTTTATCCTCTTAGCTTTCAGATTCTTAGGTAAAGGCCATTGTAAAATTGCCTCAATCTTTTGTGGGTCCGTAGCCATGCCCTCTTTAGATATAATTTGAACATGTATGGTGTTTGGACGAGACAATTCATGTCTTTTGTATATTTGTCTTGTAAGACTTGCTTCTGTTGATTAGATCTTCTATTAGAGCAATATGTCTGTTGATGGCATGGACGTCTAGTTTAAACATAGGTATTTAGCGCTTCTTACTTTTGATGCATTATTGTCACTCCCTTGTCCTTGTTTAACATTCGTCTATTGCGAGCTCGTCTGATCTTGTGGTTTTTACTTTAAGGTTGACTTGCATCTTGTCAACAACTTGTTCTTTGTTCATGATCTAATACCGTCTTTTGCTTTTGTCTAATACTTGTTTTACACTGATTAGCTTTTATTAGACAAACCAAAAGTATCTTGTTTGGTATGATCAAACTTGGGTGGGAATGGCAAAACTATGAGAATAAGACTTGCGTCTTATAATGGCCTGACTTGTATTTTTTCTTAGCAGTTACAACTAATTACAATTTAACCCTTATGTTCCTCCTATAATAGACCTGTAAGGTCATTTCCACTTCATTTTGATACCATTCCCAACACAAACACCATATCAATTATTATGACCCACTAAATTTATATTTTCAAGTTTTTTGAAATTAGTTTTCAAAGGTTACTTATTATTCCTCTTCCTTTTCCGTGAATGAATTGCAAATTTACAACCTTTGTTGAGATAAACATTTTTTAAATTATGGTCCCATGTTTATGTGTACTTTATAAATTCACATTTAATGTTATTCAGACAGTTCCAGCATCATGTGTTCTTGGTTCATCTTGGGCTGAGTGGAGACGTATCTTTGCTCAAACAAAGTAGGTTTCTTCTTGCTAATAATTTCTTATTCATAACATGTTTGCTTGTATGAAGTTTCTTTTTGGGATTTTGATGAATATAGTTAATGTTGTATGTTGAATACTTTTTTTTATAGTGTTGGGTTTGTTTAGTCCTTCAATTATTTACTTTTAATTACATTATTGTTATTCTATAATATTTTTAGGCCTAATGGATCTATAGAGTACTTGATTTGTTTACCGGCTCATGGAGCAGTTATTGGGGCTTGGTTTGGGGCTTGGCCAATGCCACTTGACTGGGAGAGGCCATGGCAGGTAATTGACTTCTTTTTATAGTCCTTTGTCTTTAAATTCATTGACCATTTTGTTAAGCAAATAGGAAGACCAATTCTTACCAAATTCATGTTATTTCACAAGCCTCTATACACAACCTCATCACTTGTTTTTATTATAAGTATTAATATTTTATCCGGTTTGTATTTTATTGGAGAACCCATTTCGACTAAAGCTATGATCCGCGTATAAAATGTTAATGGGTGTCTTGTAAGTCACTTTTGTGAGATTGAGTTAGATTTAAAGTTCATTTCCTAAGATGGTATCAAAGTTAGTCTTAGTACTAGATCTATTGGGCCTATCATGTCACTCATTATCATGTTGTTGAACCATTCCCAAATACCTAGTTCCACACTTGAGATGTCTAGTCCTCAATGTGAGGAGATATATTGGAGATCACATATTAATTAGGGATATGACTAAATTATGGTATATAAGTGGTTGCAAACCTCACTGATTTTGAAAACATTGCTTCAAGGTTTGTTTTGGGAGTGGAAAATTTTTCATTAGCATGAGAGACAACAACAACTGTCAAGCCCGTTGAGAACATTTCTTTTTTGTCATTTTTTTAATACTATTGTGATTTGGCTATTTGCCTATACTACTGTGAGGAAGGTAAATATACTTAAGTCTAGAATGTGGAAATATTGTAATTTAAGATATTGAGTCAAATTCATTTGTTTTTTTGTTTGGTGTTGTTTTTTTGTTTATTTATAGTCCAATAAATAGTATAAAATGCTCAGTGCAGTATCTGATTGTTTGGTTTTCCCTTAATAGTTAGCTTTTGAAGATAGATTCCCAATGTGCTTGGGTGTGAATCAATTGGTGGTGCCAATCTAGTTGTTAGTTTCTTGGAAAGAGATACCCCTCCTAGGGTTCTAACAAGTGAAAGTGTCATTGACTAAAGTGTTGTAGTGTTGAAGTCATTGAGATGCTAACTCATTTGAACGATGCTATGATAGGAATTTGAAGAATACATAAGAATAGAAAATGAATTAGAGAGCTTGATTCCCCTCTTTTAGGTTCTCACATTTGTATTGATATTGATAGTTTAGATACAATGGATGAGAGGAATAAAAAAGGTCATATCTAGAAACTAGGCATAGGTAAAGCACATATCAACTTTTCAATGAACTCTTTTAAGGTGACCTTTTCTAACACTCCCTCCTTAAGCAAGAGCATAGAAATTGTATGTCCCAAGCTTGAAACAAATAAATTCAATCCTAGGTCCTTTCGAGGATTTTGTTAACACATCAACAGGTTGATTATTGGATTTGACTGACTCAGTACACATTTCTTTGGACAACCTCTTTTTCCTAAATAAAATGAGAATTGGTTTCTATGTGTTTAGTCTTCTCATAAGTTCACAAGTGGGAGATGCCAATTACCCTATACTCAGGTTCAACGGTAGATGGTGGAGCCTTTTTGAGGTACCTTGGAATGCGAATGACAACATTCCAATAATCAATACGAGGATTTTGCATAACAAATAAATAACTACATGCAACAAACAACTTGAATCTCTTTCGAAGTACAATGAGCACTAATATTTAGAAACAACATCGCTTCTGCATACCACAACCAATGCCAATTGCAAAAGACAACAAACATAGATGGAGCAGGAATATGAGAGAGGATGAATCTCGAGAGATAAAGGAGAGATATGGCTCTCAAGCAAGGTTGAGACAACATAAATAGGGGTCGAAACATGGGCATGGAGATTCGGAAAGCCTTATTGAGGGAGATGTGAAATTGCTCCATTGAGGGGAAGGTGGCATGTGGCTTGGACATGCCAAGCTGTAACAAACAAAGAAGCTGTGTGTGGCAAATAGTTAGGATGCGACCAAGAGGGTTGGACGTCACGCAACGAGACACCAAATCCGGTGGTCGTCAGAGAAAAGGTGGTCAATGATAGTAGATGACGAATGACAATAAAACACAATGGTAATGTGTTACTTCAATGAGATAAACCAAACTAGGTGTTCATCGTACGAAAACAACAAATGATGAGGATGGACAACCTCAAAACAAGTACAGTGGGATCAATTTGCTCTGATACCAACTTGAGAAGAATACAAAATAATAAAAAATGAATTGGGAGCTTGATTCCCCTCGCTTATCCTATCATATTTATAATGACATTAGTAGTTTAAATACAATGGATGAGAGGAAAGAGAAAAGAAAAAGAAAGGTCATATCTAGAAACTAGGTACAACACAATGCACATTGTAGCTTTTCAATAAAATTTGGGTATTATGGAATGTCTAAGTCCCATGCAAGTAATATGATATGTTTGGCAAAGTATTTAAGTTTTTGGTTTATTCCTATAATAGTTAGCTTTTCAAGGTGAGTCCTTAAGTTCTTATCATCTATTTTTCTCAAGATACCATGATTATTAACCAAACCAAAACCTCTAAGATTGTTATAGTTGTATAAATTGATTGAATACTGGGTTAAATGATTTTCGAATTGTTAGATGTAACAAGCTTAAGTCCATCTCTTTCTATTTTCTTATTCATAAATACATAATCCTATGTACTTTACACACTTTAGAGATTCAACCTATGTCTCTTTCTTTTATTTTCAACACGAATGAAATAGTTATTTAATTTGTTGTTTCATAGCATTAAGTTATATATTTCATCTTAATTTGTAGGAATGGCCAATTTCTGTTAGCTACGGAACCATAGTCGGATACCTGGTGGCATTGGTTGCATCATTGGGGTTTGTTCTTGCGTGTTTTAGGTCACTACATATCAAAAGTGAATAAAATGCAAAGTTTCTGGTTATTGTAATTGGTAAGCAACTTTAATAACATCTAATTTTTATTTGTTTTACTTTGTTGAAATAATAGGCACAAGGTAGAAAAGAAGGAAAGAAAAAGTAAGACTGTTAATAATATATTGATAATGTGATTGATATCATATGGAACATTGATATTTCGTGAATTAACATGCGATGAGTCTCTTATGTTAATACTTATGTATATTTCATCTACACACATATAAAGGAATATCCAATATGTTATGCATAATGTATTACGTCAAATATTAATATTCTTTGTTTGTATTTTGCTACTAGTGATAGAGATGTAAAAGTATAATCTATTGATGACCCAGACCTCGAAAGTTGACATCTTTAGGACGAAATGAGATACATACTATTCCTCCTTGTGCATTTCTTTTTTTGCATCCACATAATCACCATGTGCACCCCTATAAATTTTAAAACTCCAAGGCTGCCCTTGTGGTATTAAATTTGACAGCAGCTGGGGATTGTAGGTTTTGATGTTGTGTTGCGGTTTGTTTAGTGTTTTTACACACTTCATGTTTGTGGTGGTGATGCTTGAAGTGTAGAGTGAATATTGTCACAAGATTTGTGGTGAAGTGAGAATTGTGAAGGAAGGGAAGTTTGGATAGATAAGTTGCTCATTTTGTTTAGAAGTTTTTCTCTAGTTTACAATTTTGAACTTGACTTTCAGATTGTGCAATAACACTATATACAGAAGAATTTTAACTTCTGGATTGTACAATTTGTAATATCTTTCAGAAGTTTAAATGTATTTTTATGAACTTGTGTAGATAGAACTGCAAGATGGTTGTCCCACGCTGACTATATATTTTGTGGTCAACGTACTGCTATCTAGAGGCTAAGTTATGATCATCATCAATGTTAGTTGGTTGCAAGTATTTTTCCAACTATTAGGAGTTGCACATCATTATGTTGATCTTGCATATGATTAACTTATATATTGTATATGGGTTGGATTGTGTTAATTATTGACTTGGGACAAATTTGCGTTGAAAACTAGCAGTGATTTGTGTCATACTTTCTTTTTACTTCACCTTTGTCCGAAGTGAAAAAAATAAGTTGACAAAAATAATCAAACGATGATTGCCACATTAAATAAAAAACCATAACTAAGAAGGATTTGAGTTCTATAACAAGTGTCCTAAAATTAATACATGAAAAACGAAAGTACATAAATATAACATACTAGTTACTCGACATATATAGCCTTCTGTGTAAAACATTTGGTTGTTTACTATAAATTGTTCCCTTTTTTGTCACACCACGGGTTAGATAAAGTGTAGTCTAGATTCCCTTCCATTCTAGAGTTTCTTCATATATATGTTCACAGTCAATCATCCTTTGAAGTACTTGGGGTGACCCTTCTAAATATACTACACACTCAGTCAAATCACATGTTAGTCAATCGATCTTCCTCCGTCGCATGAAATATTTATTTGTGACACATATTTATACCACTCCATGTAACTTTCCACACACGCAAATGCATGCGTAGCCTTTATCAAACCCATGACGAGGTGGTCGAGTAAGTGGATCCACCTCTCATCTTTATCGACTATGATGTTGCCTTCAATTGCAGTGGGAGTTCATGGAATGGTCTGATGGTATCCATAATGACAATGTGTACAAGTACCCAATTGGATGTACCTAGAGAACATTAATGTGTACAACTTAATGCCATAACCTTTGATAGCAATCTTCAGCCAAATACTATAGAGGGAACCAATGGAAGAAACAAAGCATATTCTATTATTTTCCTTATTGGAAGTACAATATTTACGTCATAATCTTGAGAAGAATGTGTGTTAATGTGTTGCATTGATGATGAAAACTGAGATCTTTGGCCTTTGTGATTGTCACATCCTCATGCAACATTTACTTCTGCGCAATTTTAATGTTTTACTTGACCATGTGATTACTTTGTTAGTAGAGTTTTGCTCATTCTTGAAAGATTTATGTTATAAAAGATAGAATGTCTTAATCTTGACAACCAACAACATTGTATTGTGGTTACTCTTTTCCATTTGGAATTTTTTTTCCTCCATTATTCTTCATTGTGATGATCCATTTAACTTGTCATCTTGTAGAGGAAGTGAAACTAGGAGTCTCAATCTATTATTGAATGTATTCAATTGAAACGTAAGCACATGTTATGTATAACTCATTTCCTTTAAAGAAAGTACTTGTTAAATTATTTTCTCTTTTATCATAGCATGTTAAGGACATTTGATAAATTATAATATATAGGTTTAATCTTTCGGAATTTTGTATTTTTTTCTAAAATCTCAATTGGGTCATCAGATTTTAAGTTCTCCCAATTGAGTTTTATTCTTGAAAATTTGTTCCAATTTGATCTTTTCCATTAGGACTTCATTAACAACATTAATTGTGTATCATGTGTCAACTCGTATTTTTTTTTTAATTTTTTTTAACTTTTTTCTTAAAAGATCAGTTTTATAACACAATTACAAAATTTAAATGTACAGTTTAAATGTTTTTATATTTGAATTTATAAAGTTGTCTAAAAATTATTAAAATATATTTTAAATAAAGTTCAATGCAAAATTTAAATTTAAATAAACTTAATTTGGTTAAAAGTATCTATTACAATAAAAATATAATTATAATATTTATATATAAGTTAAACTTTGTCTCAATTTGGAAGGGTGAAATTACTTTGGTTTTAAAAGAAATTAGGATTAAATTGAGAAAAAATAACAAATAAAGGGATCAAATTGAGATTTTTCACATAAATAATTAATACTTACGTAAATAATTAACACGTGACAAGACCATAAATTGATGTGGCAATTTAAAAAAAAAACACAAGCGGACACGTGGCAGAAGCTTAATTTGACATGTGGTAGTTGTTGTTTTAAGAAAAAGCAAAGTTAAAAAAAACAAATTTTAAGAAAATAAAAAAATTACAAGTTGATACTTGGCACATTATTAATGTTATCAATGATGTTCTAACAAAAATGACCAAATTGAAACAAATTTTTAAAAATATGACCTAATTGGAATGACTTAAAATTTGAGTATCCAGTTGAAATTTTGAGACAATGATGTTTTGATGAATTAAATCTAGTATATATTATAACTTACTTATATTTTGAAGAAGTTTATTAATTAGTTATTTTTTTATTTACAAAAGAAAAAAATTACACAGGGAAAAAAAATTAGAGTGTCAATATTATTGAAATTTCAACTAATAAGTGCGTTAGTAAAAATTAGGGATGACAATGCGAATGCGAGATGGGTCATGCGATAGCCTGCTTGTAGTAAAAAATGTGCGGACATAAGACGAGTGAGGTGGACTGGTCTGCATAACTCTTTGCATATGTAGTTTGATACATATTTTTTGAAGTGTGGGATTGATAGTTAAATTTTGGCTACAAATTTATTATATAATATTTATTTGTTAAATAAAAATAAAAATATTTAATTACTCAAGAAAAATAGATCAGCTCGACCTGTGAGCTAATACTAATGTAGGGTGACCAATATTTTTAGATTATACTATTATTGCTGGATGAACCAACTTGACCTATATTTTGTGGGTCAAGTACGAGTATCATATTATCGTTCTTAAATAAAGTATTAATAATTTGAACTTGTAGGAGACCTAAGAGCAAAAGCCCACTACGATGTTGCATTTTAGTCTACCACTGAATTTAGTAGTGTAGCGTGTAACTTCAGAGGAAATTATTAGCTTAAGGAAAGTTAACAATTTTTGAAAAAACAAAAAATTCAAGACACTAAAAGGAGTTATGTTTTATATATGTAAATGACAAGGAAAACATATTCCTCTTTGGTGGGATATCATAATATTTTACACTAAATCAAGTTATATTTAGTAGAAGTTAATATCTCGTTTATATTTTTTAATCGTGTTAACATGATATAATTTTAATTTTATAAGACGAAGCAAGTGGAAAAGATAATATTTTCATGAAATTTGATATATATTATAATATTTCACGAGTGAATTGATTTGACATATACAATGTCATGTATCTAAACTGCATAAAAGAATTTAACATGAATGTTACGGTACTTTTGCACTTTTTAAAATTATTTTACTATAAATATTCTATTAAAAAAAGAATGTGTCGCGATTTATAATACATTTATTTATACCCTTCATCAACTTGTATTATTTCGTTTCAGGAAATTAATGATTTAATCAGTTTTAAAAGAAAGTTTAATTAATAATTTATATATAGTAACATTAAATGCATGAGAGTAACTATTTTACAATAACTACTTGTTTAAACATCCAATTTTATCACCTTAAAACTAATAAAAATATGGAGTTTCATCATAGTTTCAAAACAGATAATTCAGTGTACACAATATATTAATACAGTCTTACAAAAGATATGACTATAAAAATATATCACTTATACACTTAAACTAAACTAATAAACTCTATACTTAAACTGTAAACTGACCACTGCTAAAGCTCCCACTGGAAACCTCCTCATCAACCTAAAACGATAGCTCTTCATCCTCTAGTAGCGCCTTTGACACTGCAATCACATATCCTCCCACCGAATAGGTGATCATCGCAAAAGGAAAACATACAACACGAGACAGACACACAGAAAGCAAGGGTAAGCTAATCTGATTAAAGGAATCATACAGTTCAATTATAAACAGAAATCATGCAATCTTTCTCATTTTCACCAGAATCACATAGACCACCCCAAACACAATGCAGATATATTACTCTAGACTTGATATCCGGATTATGTAAGCGACATTGGATCTCTGGGTGGCTTGCACCTGTGAAGGTTCCCAAACTCTGCAGAGTTTGGACACAAGGGGTTATCACCCAACCACTCCCAAGGTAAGTTCCCTTCGCGTCTGTGACTGAATCGGGTCCACAGACTAGGACCTCCTGCTACTCCTCACGACATAATCCATTACACTCTACATGAGCCTTAATGGTTATTGGAGCGTCAAGATACCAACCCATACGGAGTCCTTACGTCCTTACACACACTAACATATTCTTTTGAATTTCCCTTGAAATTCTAATTCAACCACTTCTTCTCATATTCTAACTTCATACAATTTCACCACACATATTACTAGTCATAACAATTCATGCATATCATAACTAAGTTCACATTTTAACATTTAAACATAGCTTCATCCATTAGAAACACATAAATAACACTCAGCTGCAGAGGTTCTCGCCCAAGCTGAAAGGTCCCGCCCAGGCAAAAGGGCTCTCTCACTTAGGCGAGTCATTCTCGCCTGAGCGAGGCTCAAAACAGAGAACAACCCAAACTCTGGGCGAATTTTCGCTCAGGCTAAGCTGTCTCGCTTAGACGAGAGTGACTCTCGCTCAAGCAAGACTGGCTCGCTTAGGCGAGATCTCGCGTAGAGACAGGGGATGAGTTTCTGGTGTTTTCGCTCAGGCGAGAGCTGCTCGCTTAGGCGAAAATACCAGATTTCCAATCTGTTCTCACATGCAACAGTCCATGAATCTAGCACAATCCAATCATACACTCAATTACACAGTTTAAACACTCATACAACACTCAATCATGCAATTCAAAGTCATCAGAATGATTTCTATACGAAATTTAAGCAAAACAGTTAGCTTCCCTTACTTGTTATCCTGTTTAGACAGCTTTATAAACGTCAACGCCTTAAAAACGTCAACACCTCTAACTCCACAGGATGCTCTATCTACACATAGAAACATCACAAGAATGATCAGGACATACCGTTATGATCACCGATCAGCAGAGACTCATACTGATGATTAAAACGTCGCATGCAAGCGGAAGAGGGCTCGCATGCAACAGAAAACAGAAAAAAACTAAAAAAGAGAGCGAAAACTCAACTTACACGAACAGAGAAACTGATCAGTCCAATTTGAAGAGCTCGCTGAGAGGATCAATCCTATGGTCTCGATTCTTCAATCAGACGACCAGAGAGGCAGAACCTCTAAAGAGAAGTCAGAGAACTCTAGAAAAGTGGTTTCTAGAGAGATGGTGTGTTGTGTTTTAAAATAATGAAACTCGTTTATAACAATTCTATTTATACTAAAACATTTTAATATTAAAATAATCGAGTCTCACTATTTTTAAACCACTGTCACTTTTAAAACGTCATTTTCTAGGGTCTTACACTTGTTATATTATACAATTACACCATAAATTTCTTTAACATGATACATTTATTTATCATTTTTTAAATTAATAATAAATAAAATAAATAATTTAATTATTGATTAAAAAATTATTTAAAAATATTTAATAAATATTTTTCATAAATTGTTAAAATTTTGGTAAAAACATTTTGTTCAATAATTTTTGAAACCTTTGATAAATAGTAAATAATAATAAATATGATATATTTGGTAAAGATTGTTAATTATCAACATATAATAAATTATTATATAACTTATGATCTATATCTATATTTATGTATAAAGGGATTTTTCTTTCTGGTGTTCATTCTTTTTTTTTCTCCTCTTTTACACGATATCGTTTTATTTAAATTTATCTGATTTTTAAAATTTAATCACTCTATTAAATTTAACTATTTTTTATAATTAAATAATGAAAATTATTTATATTTCTTTTTAATTATAATTTATTATTTTTTTGTTATCATAAAAAAAAAGTGAAACATACGTATGTATTTTTACCGGTTATTAATAAAAAAATTGGTTTCACTAAGGGTTAGATAACCGTTTTTTTTAGACATTTTTGCTGTCTATTTTACCCTTTTCAATATAAATTACCTTATTAATCATTTTATCATTTAAATTTTACAAGTATTTTTTATAATTATTTTTTAAGAATATACTTTTTTATAATTTTAATGACATTTTTTATTTTAGTAATAATTAGAAGAATTGACTTTTATTTATTATCATAAGATTAAAGTCAACACACATAAAGTTATTATAGTTTGAGTAACTGTTTTTCTTTCCTAACGTTAACAATACTTTTGTTTTGTTTTTTTAAAATATGTGGATCTGATTATTATTTTTCGCTAAATATTTTATTTGTAATAGTTTTTAAATGTCAAAATTTCAAATATCAATTTTTATTGCTTAGTTAATAATCTTCTCTTTTATATACTGTTTTCTCTTGTTGGTGTATGGCCTGGCCCAATAAAGAACAAATGGGCGGGATCACCCATCGCGCTCTGGCCCAGTTGCCGGAGTACTTTTTCAACACAATACAGAAGGTCCAATAAGTGTAATGGCCGGGTATATCCTAGTCCTTTTGGTTGTGTATATCCCGACCCAATGATGTGACAGACGAAAAATAGGATTATAGCGTAGAGGTACAAAGAAGTAGCGTGCAAACCAAAAAGGAAGGAGTTGATGTTTGGAGGAGTACAGACCAACAAATCTCAACCAAGAAGGACAGAGTTGATATTTGGAGGGATACAGACGAATGAATCTTAGCCAAAAAGGAAAGAGTTGATATTTGGAGAAGTATAGACAAACGAATCTCAGCCAAGAAGGAAAGAGTTGATATTGGGAGAAGTACAAACGAACGAATCTCGGCCAAAAAGGAAAGAGTTGATATTTGGAGAATTACATACGAACAAATCCCAAACCTAAAAGGAAAAAGTTGATCTTTGACAAAGTGGCAACATGCAATCTCGATCAATAAGGGAAGAACCGACGCGTATAAACTTAGTCAGAAAGGAAAGAGTGAATCCTCGAATACAAACGACCCGTAAATATCAATAACAGGTACCTCCACCCTCAAAGTTCATACAGCAAGCAGAGCTAAGAGGAGTCCAGAGAAAAACAGAAGGAGATTCGACACAGAGAAATCTTGAGATCGTCTGATTCCATACTAAAATAATATTGATCAGGTATAATTAACTAAAATAGTACCGATTAGGTACATCTCTGATATCTAACTTTTAATTATGGAATGTAATTTCTCTACAAATTATAAGTTAAAAAATAGCGACTTGGTTGGTGTAATTAGTGCGTCCTGTGTTCATTTTTCATCTTTCTTTTCATAAATATTTTCTTATACGTGAATTAGTTTAGTTGACAACTAGTTTAAATTTTTTTTCTTTTTAATGTCATGGAGTGTTTTCCTATCACAAATTGTTGTCAAAATTTTGTGTAGGAAAGATTAATAAGCAAATTCAATTTATTTTATATGCTCATAATGTTTGTAATATAAAGATATTGGATTTTATCCATTATGGCTTTGCAAAAAGAAACGATCTTTTTTTAGCATGCAATAGTATCAGATAAATTTTTGTCCGTTCAATCAATCACTGTAAACAAAAGGAAGAAAACATAATAATAAAGGCTTAGATGACAGAAGAATAACGTATCAGACTATATGAATAAAAAATCTTAAAACTAAAACGATAGGTGTAAAACACATCAGACAAAAAGTTAAAAAATTTGAAAAAATGAAAAAAATATTATTTAAATATATATATATATATATATATATATATATTAATTTATTATAATTATACTAAAATATATACTCATTTTATTATATTAATAACAACAATAATAATACATATATAATTTTAAATATACTAATTTAAATCCATCAAAATTCTAGAGAAGATATTGGCAGAGAAACAATTTGATATACCTTGATGCATCTTTGGTAGATGCTTCTTTCCAATTTTGTCGTTATTATTATAGATATAAAATAGGAATATTTTGAAAATTACAATTGATAATAATTTTTTTTATAATTATTAAATGATTTTGGAATATAAAAAGATGAAGAAATGAAAAAAAAAATGAAAAGTCATTAAGAGATATCACCTCATTTTATAAAATTATTAAAATTTAATTATTAAAAATCATTTTTTTATAATATGTAATTTTCATATTTTACTTTGTCTGTCAAAGGAAAATGCATGTGTTTATGATTAAGTAAGAAAAAATGCAAAAGTCGTCACAAATTCCATGTGTTGAAAATTTAATTACATAATAAAATTAAAAATGAACATTTTTAATCGTAATTTACTATATAGATTATTTTTAACTCTTAATATTTATGCATCCATGTTCTTTCATGAATTTACAGTAGGAATATTTATTTTAGTTTTTACAATATTATTATTATTATAAATTTCTTTTAATTTCTATAATAAGTTTAAATTTTGGGGTAAGAGCAACGGTTATTTCGGATCTATTTCCCACCACTCCTCACTTATTTCCACCTTTCATCTCATTTCATCTCATCACACAAAACCACTTTTCCGGTGAAATTCTCTTCCAAACGCAAATGTAAGAAGAAAGAAGAAGAATAATCGAGGAGTGGAAGATCCTTGGAAATGGTGCGTTGTTGAATGGGCAATGTTACAGGACCGGTGGCGGCGAGATTGGCGTTTTTCCCGCCGGAGCCAGCGACGTACGAGATTTCGCGGGAGCGGGACGGGAAGGTGGTGATTTCTGGCGTGAGCGGGGACAAGAACTTGGAGGCTCACGTGCTGGACACGAAGGGTGGAAACAAGATCGTTGCGACGTTCTGGAAGCATCCTTTTGCCAGGTTCACCTTGCTCTATTCCCATGGCAATGCCGCTGATTTAGGTCAGATGCATGACCTCTTCCTCGAACTCAGGGCACACCTCCGCGTCAATATCATGAGGTTTTTTTTTTTTTTTTTCTCTCTTTACATTTCTCTTCTTACTCAAACCATGATTGCTCCTATGTTAGTTTATTTATTTTAGGCTTTTACTTCCTCCACAATTTCAACAACTATGAATGAATGTTTGTTGAAAGAAGAGATAATAAAATATTATGTAGAGAAATAAGATTCGGGTGGAGGACATTTATATAAATAATATAAAATTTTAATAACATTAATATCAGGTATATCATCTAATTATTAAATATTAATAATAGTCAGATTAGTTAAAAGTAAATTACCATTAGCTATGTTGTTGATGCTAACTTAATAAATGTAAATATTAAAATTGAGTAAGATGTTATGTTACTAACTTTAATAAGTATTAAAAATAAATTACATTATTAATGTTGGTTAACTCGACACAGAAATTAATATATGTTTAGAATAGGTGTGAGTGTTAAGATCTTAACCAAATTGGTCATAAAATTGACTTTAACTCAATTTTTGGTGAGAAAATGTCTAGGTCACTGAAGGAAAGATCAAACAAATTCCTCTTTCTCAGTTGTAGGCTATATCACAATTCTTACCTGGATATTAATTTATAAAAGAGTTTTTCCATCACAATTAAAATTATGAAATCATTATTTGGATGATCAAGCCAAACAAGAATTAATAATAGGCTTAAAAAGGATAATATAAATGACATGTGTGAGGTTGTTACATCAACTTCTAGCAACATGGTGTTCAATCGCTCATGACATCACACTGACAACACAGACTGGAAAAGAATGACTAAGGATCAAGAGCTTGGAATACACAAATATTCTTATGTGTGTCTTTTAGTGGCCTAGATTGATTCACAAGATTCTTTAACCCTAAATTTATAATAGCTGGAGTGGATTTTTTCTTCGCAACCGGTTCTCATACTCTCTCCTTAGGTCAAGTAACAACATCAGTTGTAACAAATAAAAACAACCAAAATGTAAAATTATAATATAAAATAATGAAAATTGAATTTGACCAAAAAACTTGTGATAGAGGCCGGTTTCTTGTGATAGAGGCCGGTTTCTTGATTTAGCAATATATTTCTAACATATTATTGGTTGGGACTAATTTGTGGTTCTTGGATTCATTTTTAGTTTTGATGCTCTTGGAGAAGATTGGAATGACCCAAACTCTGATACCATTTGATGGAAACTTAATCAATACTAACAAAATATTACCAAGGATCGTCCAAAACAAGCTACAAATATAAATATATAAAAAATAAATTATGTCTCTAAGACTTGATTCTTGGATGTAGTTACAAATATAAGATTTCTTGGGTGTATTGGAATGCTCTTTATGAAGTTATTGGAGAAACTTTAAAAGAAGTTGGCAAAAGCTATAATCCCTAAGTTGATAACTCCAATCACTGACAATGTAACTATTGATCATCCACCCCTTTTTCTACAAAATTCTCTTTTTCTAATATAACTGCACTATCTACTCGACCTCATTAATAAGTTCACGAACGGCAAAAAGAACAACCCTCAAACTCTTCTCTGACTTATGATTTGGACCAAACGATTTGTCACACCAATAATAGAGATTCATGTCACTTCTCTTGATGTATTCAAGAAATGGAATATCCTTGGTTTCTGTAATCCCTGATATTGTTTGACCCGAACTAGGCTTGCTCACTGACGATCTTAAGAACGATTCCCCACTCCATTGCCATATTTGTCTAAATTCATTGAACAAGTTAAGCTCTTTGTGCTTCCTTCAAATTTCATTCAAGACATAATTCCCTTCCACCTTAATAACGGAAACCTAAATAAGGTTCTTGATACAAAGGTACATTGATATATTGCTCATCCTTCATAGCAACCGCCACATCTTGTACAATTTTCAAGGCCCAAATCAGGTCTTTTAGGTTATGTGGACGAACCTGATTTCGAATATTCTGGCGTAACCCTTTGAGGAAATACCCAATAAATTCATCTTCCAATGTCTCATTTGCTAGTGAGACCAAGATTTCAAATTTTTCGATGAAATCTTCGCTCAAATGCCATGCTTCACTTTTTCTTCCAAATCTCCTTTGTAGTGTTGTTGCAAGATGCTCCCAAGATTGGTTCTTGGATTCTTATCACAAAATTTGAACTAATTTGATGCAATCCTTAAGAGATGAAAGGATCTTGATCAATTCAAAAGGTGAGAAAAGAAACTCCATGAAAGAACATTGAGAGGTAGAGAAAACATGGGTTCCGTGGTGATTTATTTTCACAACAATGGAAAAGCAAGATAGAAACAAGCACAAATTGCAAAAGGAAGAGACACATGGTAGTTCCTAAAATTAGAGAAAAAATTATTATTACACTTCCAAGAAGTAAATGTGGCACATGAAAAAGGTAAAAGTGATCTGAAGTGCAATCACATCTTGTAAATCCTTTTCACTGGATTATTCAAGTTACACTTCTCTTCTCTCTAATCTAAAATAAATTGTGTTTCTTTTCCTTTTAAGCTTGTTTTTAATAGGCTTCTTTGTGCTAACAAACTATTAACTATAATAACTACCTTTCAACTGTAATTTTACTTTTTCATTTTAAACTCCTTTCATGATAAATCTGCCATCCTGCCTTATCATTTTATTGTTGTGCTTGCTCCTTCCTAAAAGGATAGGAGGCTCGGTTTTGAATCTTATTAAATGCAAAGTTAATTCCTCTCTAATAAAGGTTGTGTCTGTTTCCAAACCAGTTGTTTGTGTCTTGAGTTATATATTTTTGTTCATCCTAATAGTTCATAAATGTTATTGAACATACTTGTTTGAAGTAAAAGAAGTAATATTCCTTTCGGCATATAATTTTGAAACTTTATGCTACAATGCAGCTATGACTATTCAGGATATGGAGCCTCTACAGGTAAGGTAAGTATCACCCCTGATTCCTTTGCCCCAACTTTTACTTCTCTTTTTCTTACTTTATTGGGTTATTTCCAAACAAAATTTACAAGGGAGAATTGATCTTAGATGTCTAGATTGTCCTTAGGTTTGGGATTGTGCATATCATGAAATAGGAAATAAAGAAGCAAGATCAATAGATTAGATAATCCATTCCATTTGAATTCTACATTTTCTCCCAACATTCTTTCCACCAATCTAACTGAATCTGTTATGTGTGATTATCTCTCAAACTTTGATAGCCATCAGAGTTCAACACATATTATGACATAGAGGCCGTGTATGATTGTTTGAAGAGAGAGTATGGAGTTGAACCACAAGAGTTGATTTTGTATGGCCAATCAGTTGGTAGTGGGCCCACAATACACTTGGCTACTAAGTTACGGAATTTGAGAGGTGTTGTTATTCACAGTGGAATCCTTTCAGGGATAAGAGTCTTGTATCCTGTCAAGGTCACATTTTGGTTTGACATATTCAAAGTAAGTTTTTTTCTGAGTGATCTTCCTAATTTTTAATCAGTACCTATATTGAAATTTATCAGAGTTTTGTATTGACATGCTTCTCTTTACGAATTTCAGAATATAGACAAAATAAGGCATGTTGACTGTCCAGTCTTAGTTATTCATGTAAGGTTATCTTTCTATCTATTTTCCTTATTATAGTTTCTGCATCATGTCTCTTGCAGTGTTCAAAAGAGCTCATTGGTTTCTTTCTTCAGGTTTCCCTCCTTAATAGATTATTGTTTCTTTTACTTTTTGAGTACATGATAAAGTTGTTCTATATAGAATTTCATATTTGCTTGCTATATTTATCGACTAGGTAAATATGAAAACTTGGTTGAACCCGACAAGGAATTATTTTCCTGGTACTGTAGTTTATTTGACTAAAATATTTTGCCATTATACTTCTCACCAGTGTGCAGAAAGTCTTCAGATCTTGTTTCAATAATTTCAGTGAATCAGTTCATATTTTTAACAACAATTGTTTTGCTGAATACCTCTACAAAGTGCAAACAATAGATTTTAGTTCTGAAATTGAAACTAAAATGGCTAGCAAAGGATACTATCATATCTTAAGCTCTGTTTTCAGGGGGTATCAGTCAAATTTTCCATTCTAACCTGAACTTAAAAAAGCAATCTATGATTCAAATAAAAATTTGAAACATATGCAGAATGTTGAATATGAAATGTTACATTCGAAACAGTTCTCGAATTATGCTTTTATTTGTCACTCACTTGTGTTCTGCTGCTATTGGAAGAGGATGGATCCATACAACACCGTGCTATTATTTCTTAATCTTGAAGCCTATGCATAATATAATCTATGGATATATTTTAAAAAATACCAACGCATTTTTTCTTTCCTTAGGTTGTTGTGAAACATTGCCACGACATAAGACCCTGTTGTACATAAGTTCTTACTAGATAAGACCACAGAGCATAGTATGATTATGTGTGACTATTGATGATTTGACCTTATCTTTGATTAAATAATGCAGTTTCCGTGTAAATAGTAGTTTTATTTGTCTGGTTGTATTTTATGGGCAGGGAACTAATGATGAAATCGTTGACTGGTCCCATGGAAAACGATTGTGGGAACTTTCGAAGGAAAAATATGACCCTTTGTGGGTGAAGGGTGGGGGTCATTGCAACCTCGAGGCTTTTCCTGAGTACATCAAGCACTTGCGCAAGTTTCTAAATGCGATGGAGAAAATCTCAATCACAGGAGAGACAAACAAACCACTCACCCAAAATCCTCCTAATACTGAAACCAAACATAATTCTGAATCCAAACAAAACAAATGTTTAAGATTTGGTCTAATGAGATAGCTGGATCTGTTTCAGCTTTTAAAAGTAGGAAAGCAGAACCATGGCTTCATGGCAAATTCTTCATACACCTTCACATTTTCCTCCTCCATGTAAAAATTCTAATTTTGCCCCTTTTAAATTATGTGATTCTGAAATTAAAAAAAAAAAATGATTTTGAAACTGTACAATTCGAAAAGTTTTCAAATTAGAAGTCATTGTTTTTTAAGATTTTTAGACGAAGTTAAAAAACTTGTACCTGTGTGAATTGCACCACGTGGAATCTATTTTCTCTATATATAAAAAAAAAACGTTTGGATTGTAAAATCTGAAATGTAGAAACAAAAAATGACTTCTAAAAGTAAAGAAGTTTAAGAAAAAAAATAATTTTTAGATTGCACAATTTGAAAATCGTAACTTTTGGGTTGTACAATCTAAAAATCAATTTTGGCATAATTTGAAAGTCATTTTTAATTTTTGGTACAATCTGTTAGTTATTTTTGACTTCTAAATTACACAATCCAAAAAATCTATTTTTAATTTATGTTTATAATTTAAAACCTTTTTTGTAAAAAAAACAAAGTGAGTTTCAAGTGAAAGTACAGTTCAAAAGTCATTCTTGATTTTTGGATTCTAAAATCTGAGAGTTGTTTTTTACTTCTAGGTTATATAATCCAAACAGAATAAAACAAGAATTTGAATAAAAACAGGACCGTTTATATTCATACGTAGCAAGATGAAAAATATGGAGGTGCGCGAAGAATTTGCCTGGTTTGGTTGAAGGTTGAGACCCAAGATTTGGATACTTGAGTGGAGAAAGTAACAAGTGGTGGTTAATTATAGTGTAGATATATCTAGCAAAGTTGAGTTTATGAATACTATTGAGAGTGGATAAACATGTGTTTTTGTATTCTCAGCATGCAATTATTATAACGATATACTCATTGCACTCGAATATCTCACTCCTAATCACATTTTAAATATTAATAAACTTTAGCTTGTAGTCATTAAAGTTTATTTAAAAACAAAAAATCTTTCTATTTAAAAACAATTATTTATATATAACATACTAATCAGTATAGAATTATTTTTATACCGTACAAAACAAGCTACTAAGGTTTTTGCCACAAGTAAAGGGACAACACTCATTTTGATGTGAAATCATTAACGAGTTCAAAATAAACAACTGAATTTAAAGTTATACATTATTCCACTTGACTTCCAAAAGTAACAAATTTAGTTTTGTTCTAAGAAAAATATTAAATGGTAATGCCGTGAGATCACTAGCGGTCATAGGGATGGTAATTAGGGCTTGATCCGCGGGCCCGACCCGCAGAAAAAACACGGGTGAGCCAAGGTAGTGAGTCTGCAGGTCCGTACGGGCTCGGCCCGCATAGGCCCGCGCGGGTTCGGCCCGCATAGGCCCGCGGTCCGCGCGGGTTAGTCTGTGGTCCGCGTGAGCCGGTCCGCAAGCCCGCATAAAATTAAAAAGAAAAAAACTTGTACTTGTGTATATTAATTACTTCTTTTATGGAATCTTGCATTAACGTTTCAAATTCTTGTATAACTGGAAAAGACAAGTATTATGTAATTTTTAATGTGCTAATATTTAAAGAATACATTGTGTATGTCATAGAATATGATGAAAATGTTGAATTATCGATTTATCATCTAATTCTCCAAAGTCTTTACTTAATTTTGTGAACTTCTTAAAGTTTTCCAATTTTTAAACATTGAAAGTTTTATCATAAAAATTAAAAAAAATTAAAAAGAATTAAAAAATTTAAGAAAAAAAAAGAAAAAGCGGACCAGCCCGTGGGCCTGCGAGTCAAGGAGTATGCGGGACGGGCCAGTCCGCGTTGTGCGGGCCTTATGTGGGGCGGACCGGCCCGCATTGCCACCCTTAAATGGTCATAATATATATACATACATACATACATACATACATACATACATACATACATACATACATACATACATACATACATACATACATACATACATACATACATATATATATATATATATATATATACTTATTAGTAACTCTGTCTTTTAGCTTTTTTATAGAAAAAAATTAGAGTCAGAAAGAATAAAACTAAAATAATAATAGTGATAAATGTAGTAGTAATAAATAACAACAATGATAATTGTACCGATAATAGTATCAATAGGAATAATAACAGGAGTAATATAATAATAACAATAATCATTATAATAATATTATCATTAGTTCTAATAATAATAATAATAGAAGTTGTGATAACAGTAATACTAAAAATAGTAATTGTACTGTAATAATAATAATAATAATAATAATAGAAGTTGTGATAGCAGTAATACTAAAAATAGTAATTGTACTGTAATAATAATAATAATACAAATTGTGATAGCAGTAATACTAAAAATAGTAATGTAATACTTGTAATATGATATATACAATTACAAGATAACTAACTTTAGCAAAATAATTATGTTTGACTATAACAATTAATTTAAAAATTAAAAATTCAAGAGATGTTAAAAAGGAAAAAACATTGTGAAAGCATGTCTTAATATTAGTTAATTCCTAATTTAGATCAGTACGTGAGTTATTCCTTAAATCTAGAAAGTAGTGAAGTAGTTATTTTATTTAAGGAAGAACTTATGATGACTCGAGGCACCAATTATTTTGTAAAAGATACAAGTTAGCTCATAAAACTATGAAGGGTCAAACAATCATAAGTAGTTGAAAGGGATAAGTGTTGGTTATAAACTTTCAAAAGATACTCTAAACATACTAACTTTCAGTCAAGCTCAAGAATTCTTTTGGATTATAAGATATTTCAAAATCATCGATGAATATCATATAAGGATTCTACACATTTACGCATCTTTCTATCTCTTCTTCCGTATTTTTTAGTCTTCCTCTTGTAAATCTTTCCTATTTTCTCTTTTTTTGTATGTCCTTCTTTTGCCACATGCTTCTTGTTTTCATTTCTTTTTGCTTCTTTTCTCTATCTTCAACAAGTTATTCCACACCCTTATTTACATCTTTTATCCTATCTAAGAGGGAATGTGCCTGCAAATTCAAAAGTCCTACATCACATGGAGAAAAATCATAAACATTAAAGTCACGACTCACACCATACTCCTTAAGTATATCTAATTGGTTTGCATTGTTGTTTATTCTCTTCGGGAGTCGAAAAGGGTTTTTGGAGCTTAGATTTTCTTTGATTTGGAAATTTATCTCTTCTCAAGTGAACCCAAATCCAATCCTTAGGTTGGACCATAACCTCTTTTCTTCTTTTATTAGCATTGCTTACATAATTTTCCACTTTCCTTTTTATCTCATTCTTTACCTTGTCATGTAGTTCATTTATAAAATTTGCTCTTGTATTTGCATCATTACACATCATGTCCTTTGGAGTGGGAAGGGAAACAAATATAGAAGGATCAAAGGATTAAACACATAAACAATCTCAAAAGATGAGTGAGAAGTGGTAGAATAAATAACTTTATTATCTGTAAACTCAAGATAAGGTATGCGTGTTTCTCACTCTTTGAGATTTCTAGAAATCATTCATCTAAGAAGATGGTTGTGTGACACCATTCATCGATCACTTTTTTTTTATCTTTGTATTTTCTTTTATGGTTATCTACTGTGTTGCTTGGTTGCACAACTTTTCCATGTTTCCTGCTAGGTTGACGAAAAGATTGTTCATAAACAAACTTGTTAGAGTCTAGTAAGAGTCAAATGTGTTATATATTTGAACAAGCTTGACATTACCCAAAATGATTTTCGTTAAGTGTTTTACAAAAAAATATGAAACATAAAAGTATATTGCTTGTTCAAGTATCATATCTCATTAGATGTATTTGTTTGATAAGCTTGTACTTAGACAAACAATAAGATATGTAATCTTTAGCATTTCATAGTACAACATAGCCTATAAATGTTTATATTATGGCTTCATAATAAAAGTTCTCCGTTTGACTTATCTCATAAGAAACGCCAACATAAAAAAAATCTTTCAAAAACTGTGTTAAAGTTGTCAAATATCAAGAACTTCTTTGAAAATACTATTCGACACATCTACATAGTCCACTCATCGTGTATGGTCCTAAGTTGTACTCATAATTAGATAAAAGTTATCTGCCTAGGTCTAGTCATGACAATTATCACATATTTCTTCAAGAAGAAGATTGCATTTAATGTTCAATGAAGAGCCTTTATTGCAACTTTCTTTATCTTCGAGGTCAAACACAACTTGAAAAACACAAAATTACACAACAACCAGTGGCGGAACTTGGACAAAAAATTTAGGGGCGCCAAATTAAATTTGTTACATTTTTTTTTAGTTAGAAAAAAAACTTTTCATTTTTTCTCTTTGTTTTCTCTGCATAAAACAAGCACACATAATAGTAGAATTCAAAAAAATATGACTATTATTTGTTATTATATCATGCTATTATATCATGATACCAAACCATGAATACCATTTTGATAAGCTCTTCATACCTCATCAATTTGATTTGGTGGGTACTGTTAAATTTAAGGACGTTTTTCCCGGATCGCGTTCTAATGAATCTTTAAATTCATTATATGTAACTCTAGGAACTTTAGAAATTTGTTTTTCATTGTCTTGAATTCTTGATGCTCATGAAATTTCTTAAGTTTAGTTAATATAGATGTTTTTTTTTTCATCTTTATCACAAACCTTCCTCTCTCCAAAAAAGAATCAATTCTTTTACTCTTTATCATAATCTTACTAATATAAATTTATCACCTCCCACCTATTTAGAAAAAAAGATAAGATTTATATTCACAAATCACAATTATCACAATGCAAAACATAACAAAACTCATTCAACTTTAATTAAATAAGCAACACTGTATAAATTCAAAACTTTTAAAAAATTTACCATAGGCAGCAGAAAACATAAAATCCCTAAATTTCATAATTAATGGTTAAAATAATTTAGGGAAAAATTATAAATAAGGTTCATACAAGTTTCATAAAAAAATTCCTAAAATCATAATTAGGGTTTATACTAATTTGGGATAAACTTAATTTGGAAGAAACATCCTAAAAAGAAAAATAAATTTAACATATATAAATCATAATAAGATACTAACCTTGATATGTGAGAGATCATCCGAGAATGTATACTTTAATCTCAATCTATGTGATCTCTAACTTCTGTTTTCTAATCTATCTCTTTGTATTTATTTCTCCTCACACACTTTTATGATAATTTACATAATGAAAAATTCTTATAACGAGAAAAAAAAAACTCTAATCTCTTTTATAAATTAATATCTCCATTAAATTTTTTATAACATAAATTTAATATAAATAATATATAAAAATAATTTTAATAAATAAATATATATAAAAAATAATTTTCAAAAATTTTGGGGGAGCCGTGGCTCCCCTATGTCATTAAGTGGTTCCGCCAATGACAACAACTATAAAAGATTTACAACAACTAGAAAGGATTTATAATGGCTATATTTGTCGAGACCTTTATAAATTGAAGACATATTCAAAAATAAAGGTTGACACAAAAAAAAAAAAAAGAAACTTTAACCGAAGATGCTAACGACAATCATGTGTTTTTGCTTATGCATTTTCTTTTTATACAACACCCTAATGTTCTTTAGCAATATGAAAGAGTGAACTTAACGTTATTTGTCAAAGGACGTAAACTCTCTTTTAGTTGGCATGGCATATTTATGATCTTTTGATTACTTTATTGCAATCATGTCTTAACTCAGAGTGACTATTTATCCAAACAATATTTAACTTTTAACTAGGCATGGTTGTTTGTAAAAAAAAAGTACAAAGTTTTTAGTAGGGAGTGATTAAGGTTTAAAGAATACTCAATTTGTTCATTGCAACGTGAGTCTACATAGTGAAACTTTATAGAATTGATCAAGAACTAGATATAGACTCGTTTATATATGAACAAATATAAAAATCTAAAATGTAAATCTTTCTTATCCTTTAAATCTTTCAAATTACATATAATATATCAAACTATTGACTAATGTGTTAAAGAAGGAGATACTTTTTACAAGGTTTGTGAAAATCCTTTTATCGATGATCTTGTCAATGAAAACTTGCGCCTAATCAATTGTTGGACTTAAAAATTTTTATTTTCATTATATTAAACATTGCTCTTTTTAATTGTTGTGAACAAATTTAATATACAACCAATCCTTCGTTCTTATGTATTTGATTTGTTTTCATAGTGTGTATTGACACTCTATGGTGGAGGTTAAGAATGTTGTGTGATGCTTTAGCAAAACAAGTTATATAATTGATGGAGGGTTCAACTTCTCCTTGTGTGTCACTATTCAAAGAGATTGAGTTTATATGACTATGGGTTCATTGTCTGAAACACAAGTTGAAAACCTTATGCAGAAGGTTTTGAAATTACTCTATTACTTTTCTTGGTAAGGAATGATACCATTATAATGTCAATTCTTTGAGGGTAGTAGGAAACATCGTGCAATGCACCTCCAAGTTATTGGAAAACAAATTCACTTGTGTCATATATGCCTTCAGATGCATCCCTAGGTTTGGTGAATCGTCATATTTCTCAATATTGGAATACTTCCACTTTTGACAAAGCATGATGCTCAAAATTTTAGGGTTGAACATATGAAAGTCATCAAGAGTTCGCTTGATAAAGTCATTCAATAGGTTGATAGAATGAATTTAAAGTGTTGTTTTTGGTCATATTCACAAGACTCCTTTTGTGACATGGAGCCATAATCATGATTTAATGTTCATGGTTCAACGTTGATCCTTTACGTGCATATACACTTCAACGTTTACACCTTAACAAATATTTCTAAGATTGGACTTTGATGGTTTGTCACCTAACAACCTCAGTAGTTTTTTTTTTTTCTTATCACTAGGAGTGTTATAGGGGATGAATTTCAACAACTCATTCTATACATTAAACCCTACTTTATAAGCCATCCTAAGAGACCTTGATGTTTGTCTATCATGAACAAGTATGGTAGGGTGATTATATGGAGCTTACAACTCAGTCCAATGGGCTTATAGTTTAGTTTGACGTTGGTTGCACACGAGCTCCATGTCATGCAATTGGTCCTAGATTTGTAAGTTGGTGATTGTATGTTAAAAGGTTTATTCATTATTTTCCTTATGTGTGTTTAAGGGTATTGATGGATGATATGTCTATATCAGAATTGAATGAAGACACAATAATAATTTTACTTTTAGTAATAACAATACAATTAGTGGTATGGAGAAAAAAATCTTAGGTCGACAATTAATGTAGAATGTTCTTACTAAAAGGAAGTGTTGCACCTCAAAAGTAGAAGGAACAATGTCATAAGAAATTGAGTTAGTCCCTCCAATATATCAAAATTCTACTATTTTAAAGTTTAGGAAAAATTAACCTTTAAAAGATATTTTACACCCAAATCAATATATTAAGCGAAAAAAAAAAGTGAGTGATTATTATTTTTTTTTAATTTTGAGTCTATGAAATAAAACTTAATAATGGAAAGATACATTTAGTTAATCAAATTCATAAATAATATCTTATATTTGTTATTCATTATCCAAGTTATTCATATATATATATATATATATATATATATATATATATATATATATATATATATATATATATATATATATATATAATAATTATATGTATTAT
>Ga0214544_1003460_pt1 | contig 32618 bp, 18 predicted proteins | sample CNSS3metaG_FD_160074 | JGI IMG/M metagenome (GOLD analysis project Ga0214544, IMG submission 160074) | Root nodule microbial communities from cowpea collected in UCLA plant growth center, Los Angeles, California, USA - CNSS3 | ecosystem: Host-associated > Plants > Roots > Nodule | place: USA...
TCATCTATAACCGCCATATTATACTTTGTGACGGCAAGAATTACGACATTTTAGGAAACCGTCACTCAAGTAAATAACGACAGTTAAAAATGACGTAAATTACAAAAATAAACGTCGGTATTTACATTTTTTTTTAGTGTATGATGATATGTGAATGTAATATGTGTATATGATTTAATATATACTTTTATGAAAGTTTTTAAAGCTCTAGTTTACCCAATTTTCTATTATTGTGTTATTTATCATATGTAATGATCATGCATTATACGGAAGCAAATAATATTATATAATGATAATCTCAAAAAAAACTAAACTAATAAAAAAAATTATAATTTATATATTTTTTAAAATTATATATAATAATAATATTAAAATATTTTATAATTAATATAACTATAATACACACATGAATAATTAATTTTTATTATTATTACTCTACTTAGTCAATATTCAACAATTAATGCTTAAAGTTGCTTAAATTTTTTGTTAGATGCATGTAAAAACTATCTCAATAGAGTATTTTAACATAACACTTGGAATTGTTTCGGTTCCCTTCTAATTGTTTCAACAAACTATTGCAAAAGGTAAAAGTCAATATTTTCTAAGTTTATAATTAAGTATAATTTAAAAAATATATATAAAATTGTAAATTACCAAATTTAATAACTCATTATTATTTAAACAAAATCTTTTATATATATATATATATATATTTCTATTATCTATTATAAATCAAAATATGAAATATAGATAACGTTTTATTTATTTGCTTATATAATAATACATAAATATATATTTACTAATATATGCATGTAAATTATTACAACATCTAGAAATTTAAAGTTTAACCACATTCAACAAATCATAGATTATGAGTTACAATAGGAGTATTGTCATCACGATGAAATATCTTCAACCACATTTTCATTAAACAATATAACACAATACAACTAGAAAATTATCCCTAAGATATAGGAATTCACAAGCATGTCCCTAATTAATAGTGTATATTTTTATTTAATGTCTTTCAGAAGATCGGTATAAAGTATATATCACTATATATTAACACCTAACTCATTGCATGCATATAAGAAATTCATTCCCATCTTCCTATGTCATGGTTCATGCACTAATGTGTAACAACATAATGTACAAATTTTCTTCCGCTTCTCACCACTTAATGCAGTGGCGGACTTACGCCATGACAGAGGGGAGCCACGACTCTCCCAAATTTTTTTTTTGAAATTTATTATACATATATATATTTTTTAAATTATAATAAAATATTAGGATTTTTAAAATTATTTATATTAAATTTATATTATGAAAATTATAATAAAAAATAAAATAAAAAATTTAATAGAGACATTAATTTATAAATGAGATTAGGATTTTTTTTGGCTATAGGATTTTTTCACCGTGTAAATTATCGTGAAAGTGTATGAAGAGAAATAAAATAAATACAAAGAGATAGATTGGGAAACAAAGATTGGGGAACACATAGATTGAAATTGAAGTATACTTCTCGCATGATCTCCCACATATAAATGTTAATATCTTATTATGATTTATGTATGTTAGATTTATAATTCTTTATAATGTTTCTCCAAATTAAGTTTATTCGAAATTAGTATAAACCTAATTATGATTTTAGGGATTCTTTTATGAAATTGGTATGAATCGTAATTATACTTTTTTCGAAATTATTATAACCCTTAATTATGAAATTTAGGGATTTTGTGTTTTTCGCTGCCTATTGGTGATTTTTTTTAAGTTTTGAATTTATACTGTGTTGCTTATTTAATTAAAGTGGTATGAGTTTTGTTATGTTTTGCATTGTGATAATTGTGATTTGTGAATATAAATTTTATCTTTTTCTAAATAGCTGAGATGTGAAAAATTTATATTAGAAAGATTATGATAAAGAGTACAAAAATTGATTCTTTTTTTTTAAATAAGGTTTGTGATAAAGATGAAAAAAATGCATATACGTTAATTACACTTTTCATGAGAAATTTAATGAGAACCAAGAATTCAAGATAATGAAAAACAAATCTCTAAAGTTTGTAGAGTTATATATAATGAATTTAAAAATTCATTAGAACGCGGTCTGGAAAAACGTCCTCAAATTTGACAATACCCACCAAATCAAATTCATGAGGTACAAATGACTTATCTAAAATGATATTCATGGTTTGATATCATGATTTAATAGCATGATATAATAGTGAATTTTTTTAAATTCTACTATTTTATGTGTTTGTTTCAAACAGGGAAAATGAAAAGAAAAAATAAAAAACTTTTTTTTCTAACTAAAAAAAATTATATATAACAAATCTAATTTGGCACCCCTAAAGATTTTGTCCAAGTTCCGCCACTGACTTAGTGTCTTACATTATGTGATCAAATTATCGATGAAGCATGATATAATTCTTTTTCTTAATGAGTTTCACTTTTAATACCCCAGTTCTTGGGATTTGATACCATCCTACATATCCTTCATCACACACTTAAAGGGACAAAACGTCAACGAGGGACATATATAAGACAAATATCATTATGTGTGTGTGTAATGCAACACACACACACACGCACACACACACACACACACACCCACACACTCACACACACACACACACACACACACACATCCCACCAACAATTCATCTAATCAATATACATATTTAGAGGTACACTATAAACTCATTTATATTCTAACAAATATATATTAACAACTCATTATTAGAGCTACACATTGTTTTGGTAGAGTACCTCTTTCTTAAATGACAGAAAACTTTTTCACTTGAGCACTCACACATTACTTGAGCGAGAAAATCTCAAAGAGTATAATTGACTTTGTCTCTTCCGTGCTTATACAAACTTTGTTCAATTGAGTGTCTACCGCTTGAATGTTTTCAAAAAGCTTGAATGGTATACATTTCTCATGTCTCTCTCAAAAAGTTCTAGAACATAAAACTCATTGTTTCACTAGTCCTTAAGCAATCATGTTACTGCTTAAGCATCATAATGTAGTTTCATGATCTCATCTATTTTAGAATAGATGCATTAGTATCATGATCTTAACTAGGATACGTACAATTATTCTATTGAATCTTAAATTGTTTGTTTGGACAATTAGGAAAACTATTCACCCTTTAGTAGTTTATAAGTACATATATTTTAGGTTAAAATACTCTGTTGGTCCTCATTTTTGTACCAAAATCTCAATTTGGTCATCGTATTTTTATTAGTCTCAATTAGGTCCACATTTTTGTAAATCAGTAACAATTAGGTCATTTTCGTTAGTATAGAACTAACACTATTAAATAGGTGTCATGTGTCAACTCCTTGTTTTTTTGAATTTTTTTGATTTTTTTAAATTTTTTTAAATTTATAATTTTTTTAAAATATTTATGCCTCGTGTCACATCTGTAGTGTGCCACATGTCAATCTAATATGGTGACACATGTCTACCTAATATGGTGACACGTGTCAAATTATTGTATGAATATCAATTTGGTCCTCATATTTGTTAATTTGATTTGATTTCAGTCCCAAATTTTTTTAAAAATTTTCAATTTCAAGCGCTCCGAATTTAGACCAAATTTTACTTTTATATAATGTTATGATTATTTTTTTTATTAAAATTGATATTTTTATTAAATATTTTAATAATATTAATTGTATTTAATATTAAAATTTTAAATATATTTATTTTAATTTATTATAAAATTGTTTTAAAATTTTACATTTGAATTTATAAAATTGTTACTTTTAAGCCATCTCCAAAAAATTGTTGATATATAATGTTATACAAATATTTCGAATATAAATTTATAAATCTATATATTTATAATTTTAAAATAAAGTTTAAATAAAATTTAATGTAAAATATAAATTTAAATAAATTTAATATTATTAAAAATATGTAATAGAAATATCACTTGTAATAAAAGTATCATCATAACATCTATATAAAAATTAAATTTTGTCTAAATTTGGAACACATGAAATTAAAAATTTTAAAAAATATTTGGGACTGAAATCAAATCAAATTAACAAATAGGAGGATCAAATTGAGATTCATACAATAATTTGACACATGTCACCATATTAGATTGACAAGTGGCACACTACAAACGTGACACATGGCATAAATATTTTTTTTAAAAATAAAACAAAAATAAAAAAAAAATCAAAAAAATTCAAAAATGTGGAAAAAAACCTAATTGTTATTGATTTACAAAAATGTGGACCTAATTGAGACTAATAAAAATATGAGGATCAAATTGAGATTTTGGTACAAAAACGAGGACTAACAAAATATTTTAACCTATATTTTAATACACATTTCATATATTTCATGAATTTTTTGTTGATTACATTTTTGTATTGAACTTTGGGTGTAATTTTCATTTGTTAGTGATTCAATGTCATTATTCTCATTTGTGCCACTCGAAAACCAATGCAAATTATTGTCATATTTTTGTGAAATATAAGAAAATATTGATTAAAATATATGTATTTACCGTATAAAGAAATAATATTTCTATTGAGATAAAGTCACACCTTTTCTAAAAAATTGAGACAATACTTTTTTGTGTTTTTCTTTTTCATTACATAAAAAGTTAAGCGTGGTTATAAAAGTTGTAGTACAATCACTACAAAAAATCATGTATATACTAACGTTTTTTGTACGACGATTCTTTAAATTTGTCGCTTTTTACAGTATAATACAACAATATTTTTTTGTGTTTTTTTTTTCATTACATAAAAAGCTAACCATAGCTATAAAAGTTGTAGTACAATGGTAACTTTTTAATTATGAAATAATTTGGTATTTTAGTTCATTTGATTTACGTGTATAAATTTATATTGAATTTTCTTTTTACTATAGTTATTAATATTTGAAATTTCATTAACTATGAATGACAAGTAAGTTCATATCAAAAGTATTGTTCAAATTTGTCTTGTTGTTAACGATGGATATTTGGATTAACCAAACATGAGTTAGGGTATGGTAATACATAATATTTTGAATTGGTTACGGGAACAAGCATTTTTAGAAGCAAAGACAATTGATTTTTAACAAGAGTGATATGAAACATTTGAATTTTGATCTTTAAAAAAAAATATTTGAAAGAGGGTTCCAAAAAATGTCTTTTGCTTTTCAAAGAATAATTTGAAATGCAAAAAAATATATCTAAAATGTTATTTTGGGTTCTCTTATATATCTAAAAATAGAAACCAATTTTATTAAATTGATAAAACCAAGAGGTGGAAATTTGTTTTAATTGACAAACACAATGTAAAATGAGTTGCTGAAATAGTTTCAATCAATTAGTAATTGAATCGATTGAAATAACTTAAAATGACTTTTTTAGTTGTTTTAATAAATTTATTCACATTTCAATTGGTTGAAACACATAAAATTTGAGGATTATGAACAAAAACACCATGAATTTAACCAATTAAATCAATTACAATGTTTAAAGCTCGTGTTTCCAATAATAAATGAAATTTCAACAAGCTAAAATTCATTTCAATCGATTAAAATATTTTGAAAATAATTGTAGCGCACAAAATATCATGATTAAGCACCACATACTTATCCAAACATAATTTAAACCAAATAATTACAACTCAACACAAGATTCACTATAGGATTAACTATAACACATCCATCATTAAATTCACATAGTTGGAACCTTCAAATCAACTCAAACAAACATACTTAAATATTATATATCAACAATATGAATTCTTTTCTACATCAATTATGTCTTAAACCGACATAAAAGGGATAATTTAGATTTTTTACTCTAATTAATGTTATATGTCATTTTCTATACTGATTCAAGTCATATTTCCAAATAAGGTCATGTTAGATATCATTATAAACTTTGACATCTTAGCTATGCTGACACCCCAAAAGCACATCAGTCATTTGTCATCACATGAAAAATTTATTAAAATAAAAAATAAAGGAATACAAAGCATGAGGGAACCACACCACATCCATGATAAAAAAATTACACTTCACGAAACATAGACAAATTATACCTATTATGAAAAACAAAATCTAAATAAATATATGAAGGTAAAACATTAAACCACTTATATTGTTCTTTATGAATCAAAACTAAATTAGCTAATTTATCAGCACAATGGTTTCTTTCACGAAAAACATGAGAAACTTTGAATTCCATATGCTTATAAAAATGCAAGCACAAACACCATCACCCTCTACGACTCCAAGGAACCACTTGTTGATCCAAAAAAAAACACGACAAACTAAAGAAGAATCACTTTCCAACCAAAGCCTCTGAAATTCATTCCTTCAAGCATGCTCCAAAGGATAAATGACCCTCATAAACTCATTATAAATAGAAGTTTGTACCCCAAAAAAGCTGAAAAACTACCCATATATTCACCTCGACTTCCTCTAAAAATACTAACACATGGAATTAAACCAAAATAACCCTTAGTTACACCATCAGTATTCACCTTAAGCCAATTGGTAGATGAAACTTGCCATATTACATCCATAAATGAAACTACCCTACCTTCCCTAGTTTGAATATTAAAAATTTTCAGCACAAAAAAATTAGAGATAATATTACTCATATGTTTCTTAGATTTGTTCCCAGCCATATGTGTTAACTCCTTAATTTGAAAAATAACAAAAGGAAATACAATTGGATCCTGAAATATACTATGATTTATCATCCTTCAAATCATCTAAAAAACTATAGTAATTACAATCATTTTAATTACTTTAAGCAAATGACTACAAGAAGACTTCATAAACTAAATAACCAAATTCAAAGAAGAAAATTACAAATCCTGAAAAACTTTCTTCAACCATTTCCACAATTGTATAGCAATAGAACAATGAAAGAATAAACGAGAAAAAGATATAACATTATTACCACATAAAGAACACATAGAGCATAAAACCACTCATTTTTTCTGAACATCCAAATCAATAGGTAAATGACCATACAACAACTTCTAAACAACCAAAGTTTTAGCTGGTGGCACCTCATCCAACCAAATCAAGACCCCCCAATCCACACATTTCATTCTAGAAAAGTAAAATTTTTTTGCAACATTTTGAGAAAACACACTAGTATCGTCACTACACCATTTCTTACTTTATACCACATTGAAATAGTCCTCATGTACAAAATTATTGCCTAAACATAGAAAAAGCCACAAATATATAGGTGTGGCTCAAAACTAGTAAAGATTATATTTTATAAATAATTGATTATTTAAGCAACATTTTTTAAGTGTTGACTATAAAAAAAGTGGGGAAAACAATAACATTGTAGTCTCTTCTTTGTGTTGGTTCATTCTCAGTTATACTATACGATATGAATGTTCTTCACACCTATAAATTAAACAACGCTTATATGGCAACAACCAAAAAATCATTGCATGAAATAGGAATAAGCTACAATTTTTTATTGTTGGTTATATTGTGAGTTTTATTTTCCTTAAACCTAAAGAGCATAACAAAAATGTTGCCTATTTAATTTAACCAATGCGTTAGAAAATGTAGATAGTTGTAGGCAACAATTGTTAAAATGTGGATAGTTTATACAACAAATTTAAATTGTGATAATTTAACTAAATATTTTTAAATTATCTTCATGTGACCCAACAATAATTAAATTGTTGTAAGGTGCATTGATTTTCTCATGGTGAAGACTAGGTGGGTCAAGACACTTTAGTTGTAACAATCTTAAGTAGACAAATCAATGGTAAGTGTTCAATCCAACAATTGGTATCAAAGTCAAGGTCATGAGTTAGATCCTCAATGAGACAATTATTTAGGGAGATATCAAATAATTATGTTATGAACATAAACATAACAATTAAATAAGCATTGCTTAAAGATTACATAACATTTAAAATGTGTTGGCTAAAAAGCGGGTGGTCTATTGCCTTCATCTAAGGCAATTGTTTTCAACAAATTGTCATCTTTGAGCAACTACTGCATACTCCATAGCTAGAAAATCGTTGCCTAAACTTAAGTCCACAATTTTTTTTTTAATTTAAGCAACATTTTTAAGTTGTTGTTTAAACTAAAAAATGGTGTAGTGCGTACATAATCCAATTGGGCACATCATGATCCTTATTAACCATTAAAGTAGAAAAAATCACATAAATTGGCAACAAAAGAAGAAAAATTCCAGTGAGTACTTGTCCACCCGAATGAAGAACAAAGTATAACCTTACTCTATCAAAATAAGGAATTCCAACTAATTTAGATATGCAAATGTCATAACACCAACAATTATTCCAAAGATTAATACAATCACTCTTACTTAGTGCCCAAAAATTATTTTCAAGAACAACATCATATGCATCCTTAATACCATGCCAAATTGGTGACGATTTAAAAATATATTTCAGGTGCCTAGACTTAAGACATCAAATACGCATGAGTTTAGTTTAACTCATTTTGCCATAAGCAAACTCCCAAGCTAAACATAACAGGTAGGCTTTATTTGCAACTAAATATTAATAACCTGCAAACCATTATTCACCTTAGAATAACACAAGATAGACCATTTAACAATGAACAATCCTCGTTTTGTAAATCTCTAGTCTAAATAAAATTTTGAATCCATGTTCCACCTTAAGGAGAATCTTAATAGGTCATTTGTAAACCTGGAAACTATAAGACAATAAGCCAACAATTACCAAATTTACTACATGAATTCTTCCCATCATATTAAGAAACCCTCTTTCCAAGAAGCAAGCTTATTACGAATATTATCAACCAAAGGTTGAAAAAATTGCGCCTTAGAAGTCTTTACAAAAATTGGCATACCTAATTACGTAAAATGAAGAGATCACTGAATACAAGAGAGAAGCCTCTTGAGATGTCTAACAAAAGAAGCAAAAGCATCAATAATGTAAAAGTGACTTTTAGTAGAACCCACTCATTGACTAGAGAAAGTGTCATACTCATGCAAGAAATATTTCAAATGATGTAGGATTCTAGTACCTCCTCTAAAAAAAATAAATATATCATCAGCATAAAGAGTATGAGGAGGAAATTCTATCCCACGAGAATCAACCATGGGAAGCATACGTTTTTTAGAAATGAGCTTTGAGATGCCCCTATTAACTTCCTCAGCAAAACAAAAAAACAAAGGAGAGAGAGTGAAGTAACCAATTTAACTTGGATAGAAAGGTGAGCATATTGCAAGAATCCACGTCAAAAAACCATCATGAAAATCAAAACAACACAACATTTGAATTAAGAAACGTTAATTGATGGTATCAAAAGCCTTAATTATATCAATCTTGATGACTAAATTACCACCCTTGACCTTTTTAGATAGAAGATTAATAATTTTAGAAGTAATACAAATACAATCTTTAACAATCTTCCCTCTAATAAAACAATTTTGATTAGAGGAAATTCATATTTCAACCAATATATATTTGTTGCTTTTATTATTCTTAAGGTCATATTGTATTCATTTATTACAAAAATATTTTTAATATCAATTATTATTTTAAGGTCATATTAACGAAATAGGTAGCTTGATTTTTCTAAAAGAGACCAACAATTAGTTCCACTTAAAATAAACAACATAACACAATGCATTATGCAAAACTGATAGTAATTTATGGGGAAAAAAAAAAAACAACCGACAATGCTAGATCACAAGAAATATAATATGTATTTGAGGATTATGATGTATGTTCAAAGCCCATTGTTTTTTCCATTATCATAACTAAAGGTGGTGCTGATGAAATTCAGGAAACAAAAAATTACAGGGGTAAAAAAGCAAAAGAATAAGAAGAAAAAGAGGTAAAAGCTATGGTTTCCCACACCAAACACAAAATGTAAAGTGTGATTTTGAAGACTTAAAGCCTTATTTCCAGCTATCTAATAATCTGTGGATTTCACTAAAGTTCCACTTAATGTTTCCTTTGCAAGGTTTACTTTGACCACAACCTACAAGGTGAACTCAATCATTGCGTCACACATGCAAGGAATGTTGCACGTAGTTTAACATTTATTAATATTTCTCTTAATTCTATTTTAAAATAATTTCTATATTATACATTTCAACAATCTTACTATTATTCGAACATTTTAAATTGTAATTATGATTATTTCATTCTATATATCTCTTTATGTCTCTCTCTTGATTGAGAAAAAGAAAATGCACTAGACTTATAATCTCTCATATAGGATAATAATATTCTATATATACCTTTCTTTTTCCCTTCAAACCATTTACCATAGGACAAAGTGCTTTTCGGACACCACTTTCATATGCATTGAGGAAACAAATAAAAAACCAGACATGCTTTTTCTCTCTCTTCAACATGCTTCCTTCTGTTTTTGAGTTGTAATTTACTGTTATTACGTTGAATTTAAGGATTACGTGAAGTTAATCAACTCTTCTACATTTCCATCTCTCTCTCTCTCTCTCTCTCTATATTGAACAATTCAAATTATTTACATATTTTATACTTTGAAATAACATATAAATAATCATCTCATGCATTTTTCTTTTAGGGTATTGAATTGTGTTTTTTATTGTCTTTTTTTTTTTTGGGTGATTTGAAGAAAAGGAAGATTCTTTTTTATGATTAAATTGCAAACTTAGAAGAAACAAAAGAACCATTCTTATGGGGTGAAAAAAGGAGGAAGCAAAAAAGAAAAAAAAAAAGGAAGGGAAGAAAAAAGAAGAGAATAAATGTGAAGTGAGTTCCGACCCTAAGAATATTTGGCATGTGTAGAAGTATTTTGCACTTGTTACGCCTTGATTGCTCATTATATGTTTCCATGTTATGATGATCTGTAAAGTATTTAATTATATAATTAATATTATTTTCAATTTTTGTACCACCCCAAGTCTTCACTTACAGACAAATTAACTTGTAAGCGATATAATTGACCTTTAATATCACAGAATTATAAGTTTCTATGAAACGCATCACTTTATTTATTGGCTATAAAAACAACAACTATAATATATAATAGATTGATGTTAACATTTAAGTATCATAATTAAAAGTAATGTTGTACCCTGTGGAATATGTCTAGATTCAGATACTCGTGTTAATTACTATATAGAGAAAGAGTTTATTTGTTAATCATGTTAGAGTAAATACTGTTGTACTTACTAAATAATAAAAAAATCAAGTTTATTATTTCTGGATGTGCTTTTTCTTGTGTACCAATAATGGGTTAATTAATAAGAGGTCATTTTAAAGGTTCAAAAAAGTTTTAATGTAGAATGAATAGTTAACATTTTTAACTGTAAACATATAATTTTGAGTTTAATGTGTGACAACCTATATATATTTAGTTCTTGAAAACTTGTTAGTTTAAGTGTATTTTTGAAATGAAATAATAAAAAATAATAATAATAATAATAATAATAATAATATAAATTGAAATTAAAGTTACAATCATTGTGTACCAAAAACTGAAAGAAACAAGAGAAAAGTTTGTTGAGACAATGTTATAAATCAGACAGAGAATACCATGTAACTAATGGTAATGCTAATGATGAGTGCATAAAATTTATATTTATAGACTCAATTGAAATACCATGAAATTATTCATCTTTTTACATCTTTATTTACCATAAACTTATCCATAGAAATTATTGATTTTTATAATACATAACTTAAAAATAATGTTTTAAGTGTTCTCTAATTAATTAACAAATAAATGTAAAATATATTATTACATAAAAAAATGAATAAAATCTTCTTTTACAGTATATGTGTCCTTCTCATTGAAATTTATTTAGTCCCATTAAATATTATTTTCACATATATTTGTTGTCGACAATATTTGTTTATCATAATTCGCACATATTACTAAAGTTTACTAGATTTAGGAATCCTCAATTAATCTGTAGTCATTATTTTATTTTGATGTTAGTGCAAGAAGAGTCTAAAGTTTTTCTTAATGAAATTACAGAAAACTACAATATTTTCAATAAGTTAATATAGCTTACACATACAAGGTTTAATTTTTTAAAAATTCCTCATCTGTAATCTTTCGAGTCATTGAATAAAACTATCTTAAAATTATATATAATGGTTCCAATAATTCTCGATGTTCTCATGCAGCTGTCATCATTTAAAAAATAAAACTCTATGCGGGGAAACTAATTAACATAAGTTTGAAGCTAATTATAATTAGCATACCCATTTATTCATTTTTGGGTACAATAATTGAAAGATTAGGTGCCATTTATTTTGACCAAGAAAAGGAATTTGGGAGGTCCTTAAATGGATATCCCTAGCTTAATTTAGATTACTCAATGTAATTAACTTTGGGTATTCATAAGTATTATAATTTGGGTTATTGGTGGAAGAAAAAGATAAGATGGGTTTGAGATATAATGATGTTGAAGATGAAAATATATAACAATAATCTCAAAAGTTAAATAAAAAAAGAAAGAAAGTAAAAGATAAGAAGAGGATTAATTTATTAAAACAAAGAATAAAATATAATAATACATCATCCTTAATGATAAAAAAGAGGTTTAGTGATCCCTACCTATGCATGATTCAGGTGAGCCTTGTAAGTCACCACTTTTCAAAGTTACAGTGTTTATCACATAATGACACAGCTTTACCTTTTTAATTTGTCCCCAGTTAGTATAATCAAATGTTCCTAAAATTCCTCTCGTGAATGTCTTTGTTGTCATGGTAGCTTTGAAATGTCAAAAATAAAACAAATGTGTTGTTGAGTGCTAATCCAAGACACAATTATGGTGCCTCACTAAAATGCAACACGCTTTCAGGAACATAAACTGTTCCAGAGACAATTTCAGGAACACAAAAACTTTTGTTGGTAAACATCTACCATCTACAGTCTTGTTACTTTGAACTTAATCGTCAAATAATCATGCTTATGTGCTTCATTATATGCTAATATAATATTCATGCCACACTAATATATTTCTTAAATAAGAAAAAAAATATTTTTTATTTTTGAAATTATTGTGTTGTAGATGAGAAAGAAAATCTGACATTGGAATTAATATTTAGCTAACAACGATGCAAATGGGATTGTTGGTGGGAATCAGCTCCGGGCATGGAACATGTTCGTGACAAAAATATAGAGAGGGGCTTTTTTGTCTTTGCCTTCATAACATATATTAAAAGTTTTTTTTTTTTCCTTTCTTAATGATGAATCGTTTTAAGAAAATAAAATATGGTTTCTCTTTTTAAAAAGGAAACAATTTATTTATTTTAAAATAAAAGTGCTGACAAATTGCAATGATATCATGATCTATTCCATTATTAAAATGTGATAGACATATGGCTAAAATATACCTATATAGTTATTTTCTTTAAATTAATATTTAAAAATGAGATTTACTCCTGACATCAATTTAAAACAAAATATAAAAAACTGGTAGCAAAATTTAAAGTCAAAAGCACCCTTTATTTTTGACAAAAAAGTCGTAATACCCAGCCAGGAGAAGACGTGGTCTGGGTTCTTATTCATTGAAAGATTAAAACTAATCTTGCACGTCTGGTTAGATTTTAATGTATAATTAGATAATGTAGTTAAAGGAAGCAATATATTATTATGACGTCATAATTGATTTTAACCCCTGTAGAAATATTTGACGTTGTTTTGAATTCGTAAACGGGAATATGAGAATGACGTAACGGGTATGATACATTAATGTATGGTAAGAAGTTAAAATGAAAAATAATTGATTAAATTAAAGAAGTTAGAGAAAAGAGTAATAAAGATTATTTAGTGAAGAAAGAGGAAACAGCGTTAGCCAGTGAGGAGTCCCTCACCGAATGAAATTGTTATTTGTTAGTAGTTGGAAGTCCAAAGGGAGAAAAGAGCGCACGAAACACAGACAGACACAACGCAAAGGAAAAACGGCGAAGGAGAGAGAGAGAGGGTAGAAGCATTGATTATATGATGAAACGCTGAAAAAAGAAAAAAAAAGGAAAAAAGAAAATTGATGGTGCCTGCGTTGTGTGCTACCACACCATAGCATAGCGATAGCAGTAGGAACAGCGATATAGCGTAGGCTCTGGAACCACCGAAACTAATTTCTGCTTTCTGCTTTCTGCTTTCTCTCTCGCATTATTCGTAATATTATTATGTGCTTGTGGAGTGTTGCATCTCATTCGGGTCGGATCTAATCGGTGGGAGTGATCGGATCGATTGGGCATTTTCATTGCCAATGGGAATGCCCAATCCCAATCCCAATCTTCTGAACCCTCATCGTCGCCACGAACCATGAGCAAAGCCCTGGGAGAAGAAGAAGACGAAGAAGAACAAGAACGAGACCAGGACCAAGACCAAGACTGTTTCTACGACTCAAACGACCGTTTACTCTCTCTCTCCTCCTCCTGTTCATGCTCCAACTCCAACTCCGACAACGACGAAACCGAGAACGAACCCCAGCCCCATCGAAACGACACACTCCCCAATTTCCCCCTAACCAACAACTACGACATATGGATCTCCCAACCCACCTCTGTCTCCGAGCGACGCACGCGCCTCCTACTATCACTCGGCCTCTCCTCCCTCACGCGCCAAAACCCTCACCCTCCCCCACGCGATCGCGTTTCCCCAATCCGATCCAAATCCGACGTCACCACCACAAATACAACCACCACCACCGCCGCCGCCGCCACCTCATCCTCCGCCGGCGCCGCCAATCCTAGGCCTCCGAACCCCAAGCCTCCTTCCGAAGAGCTCTGCACGATACGCGATCTCGACAACGGGAAGGAGTTCGTGGTGAACGATTGGGAGAATCTGCGGGAGGTTGCCACGGGGAGGCACTTGACGATGGAGGAGTTCGAGATGACGGTGGGGCACTCCCCCATCGTTCAGGAGCTAATGCGGAGGCAGAATGTTGAAGAGGCTAGCGTCGATTCCAATGCGACTGGCTCCAAGGTGAAGAAGAAAGGTGGGGGGTGGTTGAAGAGTATCAAGAGTGTCGCGAGCTCCGTCGCCGGGTACAGGGATCGACGGAGCAGCGATGAGAGGGACACCTCGTCGGAGAAGGGCGGCCGGCGGTCCAGCTCCGCCACCGATGACAGCCAGGACGCCGCGTTTCACGGTCCGGAGAGGGTGAGAGTGAAGCAGTACGGGAAGAGTTGCAAGGAGGTGACGGCGCTTTACAAGAGCCAGGAGATTCAGGCGCATAGTGGGTCTATTTGGAGCATTAAGTTTAGTTTGGATGGGAAGTATTTGGCGAGTGCTGGTGAGGATTGCGTGATTCATGTGTGGCAGGTGGTGGAGGGGGAGAGGAAGGGGGAGCTGCTGCTGCTCGATAGGGAGAAGGGGGAGGATGGGGGGAGTGTGAATATGTTTTTGGTGGTGAATGGGTCGCCGGAACCGACGGCTGCGGCAATGCTGTCTCCGCTCAGGGATGTGGAGAGGAAGAGGAAGGGAAGGTCCAGCGTGAGTAGGAAGTCCTTGAGCCTCGACCAGTTTGTCGTGCCGCAGACCGTGTTTGCACTCACTGACAAACCAGTTTGCTCCTTTCAGGGACATCTTCATGATGTTCTTGATCTCTCATGGTCTAAGTCTCAGGTTAGCTTCCAATTTTCATATGGGTCTTGATGTTCTTTGGTTCTAGAAAAGTGTTCAATTTCAATGTGTCAGTATAACTGTACCGAGTATTTTGCACTCCTGTGTTAGATATGCTTTTGTACATTATTCATTTTTTCTGTTAACTGAACAATTCGCATTTACTGAACTGTTGGAGTGAGTTTTCTGCTCTGTATCTATATCAGAAAGGTTTGACGTTCTTAGATAATTGATGGGAGTGGGACAGTTTTTAAGTGGTTGAAAAGGCATCAAGGGATAATAAATATGGATTTCAAATTGTGTTATCTGTTGTGTTTTATAAGCAGTTTAGGCAACGATGATTATCTTTTTGAGTGAGGTTCTACCTTATTTTGTTTCGTGTTTTCTGGTTATTACATTGAAAGGTATTTATGTGCAGTTCATGAGCTACTACGCTATTTTTAGTTTGGGTTGAGTCGTTGTAATATGTATTGTTGGATCAAGTGGATAAAGTTCTGGCCCAATGAGAAGGTTTCTGGATTCTTCTTTTTCCCTACACCCCGTCAGGTTGATTTTGGTTTACAAAATTTTGATTTTAATGGGTATAAATCGGTCTATTTTTCCTATAGAATTACATTTCTATTTTTGGCATTTTTTAGAAAGGAGTTTAAAAATGGTTAATTTAGGAAGGTAACTTATAAACTACGGGGATGGCATTTGTGTTAATATAATTAATGGTTACTTTGACAATAAATCCTCTGGGTATGTTCAATTTTTCCAGCAATTACTATAGTGAACAATAGATATGGAGATAATTTGGATTGTCTATAAAGAAACGAGTGTTGGGAAGTCCTATATAGCTTGCCTCAATTCTTAGGATGTAGCTTATATATTTGTTTTCACTTGATGTCAATTTGTTTTAAGATGAATTCTGCAAACGAGAGCTAAAACTTACTGCTCAAGAGTGCTGAAGAGACACAGTATATCTGCCAGTCAGTGACGTGCTTAGATTCCCGTTTGTATCATGGGAGTGTTTTTCAGATGGTTTATTACTACCATTGTGATAAATTATTGAGATTTGTCTTTTGTTTTAATCTTATCTAGAGGTCATTTTTCATTGTTTCCTATGTAAGTTTAAGGTAGTGTTTGGTAAACCTAAAAAGAAAAAAGAAAAAAAAGAAGAAAGACATTGACTAACTAGGTACTGAGGTCCTAATTGAAATTGTTATTAGTAGACCAGTCAAATTTAAAAGTCAGTTTCCAAGTCAAACTCAAAAACTGGCCTAAAGCATTTCTAAACTAAGTTGCTGTAATCCTGTCTCTTTTTCCCTTATAAGAAATATGTATTTATCTCCCCTTTCCTTATAGACTTGGCTACATGTACCAAATAATATTTGTTGTTGCACGTTCAAACCCGATAATAGAGAAATGGGCAATATGTGATACTGGTTGTAATTTATATTGTTTGATGAAACCATCTTTAACTTTGAAACATTTGATCAAAACTTTTTACTTGATTCTTTTCATACCGAAACACATCTTAAACCTCAGCATCCTTGTTTGAGTTATACCCTATAGATAGAGTCACAATAATGTGGGACTAGGGTGAGCACCTTTTGCAGTGGTTGAAATTTTATGGATGAATTGTAATGGTTGATATTTATTGCAGGCCAAAATGTTGTCTTTGAAAAACTTCCATTGGAGATATCTTTTATTTATTTAGAGATCTTTATTATTACTGTGTCAGTTGAGAAATCTTTAAAATCTCAATAGTTGTGAACAACCAGTACAATATATTCTACGAATGAGTTAAAATGCATGTATATTTAGATCATCCTTTTAATATATTTTCCCCCAATTTTTCTCAGCACTTGCTCTCATCTTCAATGGACAAAACTGTGCGGCTGTGGCATCTGTCTAGCAAGTCTTGTTTGAAAATATTTTCACACAGTGACTTTGGTGAGTAAATGCAGTTATTACATATTGCAATACTCTCTCCCTTAATTTTAGTGGAAATCATATGCATTAATTAATATCAATGGCAGATCACTCGTATATTTTTCTGTGTTTTTACTTTTTATGATTGTTTATTTTGCCTGTTCCCAACTACCGACTGTATCCGATTCTAAGTTCATCCTATCCCTATCCGATATTCTTCAAGACATCCCCCTTATTTGAGGATTTGATAATCACATTGTGGTATACAGGCAGTTTTATTAAAATGTCGTCTCTACTGCAAATAGAACTAATTGTACAAGAGCTCTTTGATGTCCATTAGGGTGGATTAGATTTTACAATGAATCCCCTTACCTCCCTACTGACTCCATTTTCGTTCTTTGCTAATTAAGATTTTTGCTTCGATCTTTCTTTCTCTCTGCCACAGTAACTTGCATCCAGTTTAATCCTGTTGATGATAGATACTTCATTAGTGGATCTTTGGATGCTAAGGTTCGCATATGGAGCATTCCGGATCGAAAAGTTGTTGATTGGACAGATCTACATGAGATGGTCACTGCTGCTTGTTATACACCTGATGGCCAGGTTGGTCTAAGATTAATATGAATCTTTTTGAACACTCAGAAGTACCATTTTATGTTCAACTGAGTTAAATTGTCTGGTTCAGGGTGCACTGGTTGGTTCATACAAGGGTAGCTGCCACTTATATAATACATCTGGTACTGTCAGATGCTTTTTTTTTAGCTGTGTCTATTTATTTATATTTTGGTGATTGTGGGGCCACTGATTATCGTTTTGTTTTTTCGTTCAGAAAATAAGTTGCATCAGAAAAGTCAGATCAATCTGCAAAACAAGAAAAAGAAATCACATCATAAGAAAATTACTGGATTCCAGGTAATGTAATGAATAATGATTTACTGTTGTGCTTTATGAGATAAGCTACTTTTTTGTATCTATCCAAAACATTGAACGGGGAAAAAGCAAAGTAAAATAAAATAGGAGGGCGTACAAATTTAGTGGATTTGCTTTGACTCTGTACTTGTCTTTCTATCTAAATTTTTAAACAGTTTGCCCCTGGAAGTTCATCAGAGGTACTTATCACATCTGCTGACTCAAGAATACGGGTGGTTGATGGTGTTGATCTGGTCCATAAGTTTAAAGGTATGTAGTCATATAAAGTGAAAATCTATTTAAAGATAGTATAACGTGTGAGAAAACCATTTGGTACACTGCTTTTATCTGCATCAAAATTTGTTTTGTTAATTGTGTCAAAGAAAAACATGATTATTTTTCATGTTTTGTCTGGAGTGGGAGGATATTTGTCTCTTTCTTATCAGACGTATATGGTATATTTATTTGGACAGATGAAAAGGTTGTGCGGTCTTGCTAGCTTATCAACTTAGTCTAAAATGGCAACAAGTCTTCAGTATTCTTATTTCCTTGCTGCTGATCAAACTGATGCAAGTTTTATGCAGGCTTTCGGAATGCAACTAGCCCAATTTCAGCATCCCTCACAGCAAATGGTAAATATGTTGTCGCAGCAAGTGAGGACTCTCATGTATACATCTGGAAAAATGAGGCTGATTGCAGGCCGAACAGAAGCAAAGGTGTCACTGTCACACGATCATATGAACATTTTCACTGTAAAGATGTGTCAGTGGCCATTCCCTGGCCTGGTATGGGTGATGATGCATGGGACATACAGGATACATTTTCTGGAGAACAACCCGAGCTTGATAACAATGTTGATGAAGTTGCATCAGCCAATCATCCTCCTACCCCTGTAGAGGAAAACTTTGTGAGTGAGGGTTCAAGATCTGCATCTGGTTACAACAATAGTCCACGCCATGCAACCATTGCAAGTGCCACAAATAGTTACTTTTTTGATAGAATTTCTGCAACCTGGCCAGAGGAAAAACTTGTTCTGGCTGCAAGAAACCAAAGCCCTCGTGTGAGTATGGATTTCTCTAATGGGGCAAGTCAAAAAATGTCAGCCTGGGGAATGGTGATTGTAACTGCCGGCCTTCGAGGGGAAATTAGAACTTTCCAAAATTTTGGATTGCCACTTCGGATATAAGAGGTGGTGAAAGAACGAAGATGCTTATGATCATATGGCGGTTGATTTCACCTTCTCCATTTGTTGGTGAAAAACCTGTACAGAAAAAGTGGGTGAGATTTGTAATATTAGCGGGGTTCATTTATTTTCTTTTCTTGTTCTTGTGCGTTGAATGAAAGATAGGTTGTCATTCCATTCAGGCACTGAGGGGGATAAAGGGGAAATTGTCAAACAAAAAAAAAAGAAAAAAAAAAAAGTTACAGCAGGAAATTTAGAAACCGATGGATGTAATCGGCAATTGTAGAGTAACGCAAGCACGGAAAAGCTTATTGAAATTAGAAATGATGATTCTTTTACAGATTTATTTGTCTTGAGCTTTGTTATGGAATTCTATATTTTGTCCAAAGCGAATCAATTTCAATAAAGCAGCATGGCTGCAATTTAGTGTTATGTGTGGCTTTATTCAGTCCAGAATTTTATTTACACAAGATAACCTTGACAAAAATTTTACAAGATTTATTTTGGTAGCATGACGTGCAATATTAATCTACAGCTCTAAGTAGCAATATGAACCATTTGGTCCTGAAATAAAAAATGAGAATCACGGGAGAGATTTAAAAACAATACAACCTGACTAAACTTAGGTAAAATTTCACATCATTTTTAATCTAAAATTTTAGAACAATAAGTTTATGGATTTATATATTTATTAATATTTTCTTGTTTATTTAATGTGTGAAAATCAGACTTGAATTTCTAGCATAACTAATGTCATTTTATTTAATTAAAAAAAAATGTTACGCACTTGGTGCATGAGGAGCTCCAAAATCTTACATTCCAATTTACCTACTCATAAAAGGATACCAAGTCTTCTGCTAAAATTGGGCCTTTTTCTTGTTTTCTTAAGTAGGAATTATAGCTTGCAAATTCTTCTTGCATCTCATGTTCTCCACATGCACCCGTACTTTTTAAAATACCCATATTATCCTTCTGGAAATAAATTTCGACAATGAGTGTTTGAAATTGTTGCCGTGGTGGTTCGTGCGTCATCTTGTGATGATTGCCGGTGATTGTGTTTATGTATTGCATTTGATAAGTTTTCACCGTATCATCTAGAGAATTCTCTAATTACAATTTTTGAAACTTCAAACTTTTTTATTTTAGAATAAATAATTTAAAATATAAATATTATCAAAAATATAATATATTAATGAATGTGTAATACACATTTGTTTTTTTTTTTACGTTGAGATTAATATAGAATGTAACCACGTTTCTACCTTATAAATTATCAAATGGAAACATACTTTTAATTTGGTATGTTGGTAGGCTCAATAGTTCATTGTGCCAATTGGGTTATGAACCAAAAAACAGTGATTAACATTCCCTTAACAACATTAACATTTGCAAAGACAAGTATTTGGACCATGGAGTTTCTTCAAACATTCTAGTTTCTTCATTTGTGACAGAAAAAAATTACCAACACCCATACCCCATGAAGAAAGCTTCCAAAAAAAAGGACTCAATTCATTCAGATTTTATCTTCTAGGACCTACCACCACTCCTTCAATCACTTTCAGCACTGATATTTACACTCCATAGGCCATAACTACTAGTGGCTCCTATTGCCAACGGATCAAAATATCCCTTCTTAAGAAATCCCAAACTCCACACTCCATTGGTTGCTTTGAAATGACGTGGCACATGCACATGCTGCAAATTATCTTATCCACTCATATCATCACAAACATCATTTCATGTATATATATTCATTTTCAGTGCACAAACATGAACCACACATTCCATTACCAGTGGTAACACCACTTATACTAACTTCACTACGTTCTAAAACCCAAAATCCAGTTTCTAATCCTTTTCTTTTTCTTGCAATGGCTCTCCAAGCTGCTTCTCTTGTTCCTGCTTCTTTCTCTGTCCCCAAAGAGGTTAGCTTTAATTTCCCACCAGGATGCTGTTGTTTCTTCTTGTTCATTGTGTTTGGTGCTTTTTCCTTACAGATAATTGGATCATGTCATTTGTGTTTGCAGGGAAAGAGTGGTGTGTCTCTCAAGGATTCTACACTGTTTGGTCTCTCATTGTCAGAACCTGTCAAGGCTGACTTCAGCTCCTCTGCATTGAGGTGCAAGGTAGTTCAATTAATGCTTTACCAATCTTCTTCTCAATTCTCCATTCAACTGTTTCTTACTAAACTCTGAGTAGTGGACATTAAGAAAGATTTAATTTTTGAGCAAATTATACTAACACTTGGGTTGCCCACCACACCCAATGAAATCTTACTAATTCCTTGTTTGTGGGAGTACAATGTGTTTTCTGTGGGTAATTGAGTGTCAATGTCAATGAAATCCATTTTGAAGAATATAAGAATTAGTCTATGGATAAAAAAGGAGATATGGTAGAGAAATTTAAGAAAATCTCAGAGCATGACAGTATAATTTGCTCTTTTATTTTTTCTTTTATTGGAAATCCATGTTTTAAGGTTTCTCATGTGAAATGACCAAAACAATATCTTTATCTCCGTCACATATGATAAGTGTTACACTCTTCTATACTATTGTTTAAATAAACAAGAATTTAAAGTTAATTTTATACATTTGTTACACCTTGTTATCTATTTATTAGCTTTTACTGGTTCGTGTAAAAAGATTAGAACGACACTTGTTATTGGACAGAGGGGGAAGTATATTCCAGTCAGAAACTGAATAGTTTTTGGAACACACGAATTAGAATGCTTTAGCCTCTGATATGTCCTTATACTTGTTTGAAATGGGATTTTATCCGAATACTATAAGAGATTTTGCTAACAAACAAAATACTAGTTACTGTGTAATCCACCTACCCTCCTAAACAAAAATGTTTTGTGGACATTTATCTAACTTTTTTTTGTTTCCCCCTCTCTCTATCAGAGAGAATCCCTGCGAAAAATTGGTGCTGTGAGGGCAGAGACAGTGGCTACAGCCTCTCCAGCAGTGACCAAGTCTGCACCAGAAGGCAAGAAAACATTGAGGAAAGGTAGTGTTGTGATAACTGGGGCCTCCTCTGGATTAGGCCTGGCCACTGCTAAGGCTTTGGCTGAGACAGGAAAATGGCATATAATAATGGCCTGCAGGGATTACCTGAAAGCTGCAAGAGCTGCAAAATCTGCTGGCATAGCTAAGGAAAATTACACTATCATGCACTTGGACCTTGCCTCTCTTGACAGTGTGCGCCAATTTGTTGATAACTTCAGAAGATCAGAAATGCCACTAGATGTGTTGGTTTGCAATGCTGCTGTTTACTTGCCAACTGCTAAGGAACCTACATACACTGCTGAAGGCTTTGAACTTAGTGTTGGAACAAACCATCTAGGACATTTCCTCCTTGCACGCCTGTTGCTTGAGGACTTGCAAAAATCTGATTACCCTTCAAAGCGCATGATCATTGTTGGTTCAATCACTGGTCAGTTTATTGAGAATTCTAGTTCTTATCACACTTTATTTGGTTGCATTTTTGTGCTGATCATTGTGTGGATTCAACAGGGAACACCAATACATTGGCTGGTAATGTACCTCCCAAGGCAAACCTTGGTGACTTGAGGGGACTTCAGGGTGGTTTGAGTGGGCTGAACAGTTCAGCCATGATTGATGGTGGAGACTTTGATGGTGCCAAGGCATACAAGGACAGCAAAGTCTGTAATATGCTCACAATGCAGGAATTCCACAGACGATACCATGAGGAAACTGGAATCACTTTCTCATCGCTCTACCCTGGTTGCATTGCCACAACCGGTTTGTTCAGAGAGCACATTCCCTTGTTCAGAACTCTATTCCCTCCATTCCAGAAGTACATAACCAAAGGCTATGTCTCAGAAGAGGAAGCAGGAAAGAGACTTGCTCAGGTAGCAATGACCCTCTAAGGTCATAATGATAACAAGAGCTTGAAGTTTTCAAGTGTCTTTATATCTCATGTGTTGTTGTTGTTGTATTTTACACAGGTTGTGAGTGATCCAAGTCTTACAAAATCTGGTGTTTACTGGAGCTGGAACAAAACATCTGCTTCATTTGAGAACCAGTTGTCACAGGAGGCCAGTGATGCTGAGAAGGCTCGTAGGGTGTGGGATATCAGTGAGAAGCTCGTTGGTTTGGCCTAAGGGAAGAGCCTCCAAAATCCATGTTCTAAAGACCTTGCACTTGCATGGAGGAAAATGATATCTCAATAGAGTGGATAAGATATATCCTACCATTTCGAATGCCTTAATGTTGTTTTGTTAGCTAGGTACTTCTTTGCTTTGATGTAGGGTGTTGATTGTGAATCAAGACTCAATAAAATCATTGACCCATGAGGGTGTGGCCATCTTGCTCAAAACCTCTGAAATAACTGTGCATAGTAACTAAAAATTGTAAAATGTGGTGTAATCTTTCAAGTTTTTCGTTAATTGTCATTTATAAGTGAGCTTCAGAAAATATGGCATAATTAAGATCTTGATCCATATAAAGAGCACCAGCGCATGCAACATGCAAGGAGAAACCAGAGAGGCTATACTCAGAGCTTCTTCATCTGAAGTAGCAAGCAAGTTAACTAGTTGAATAGAAATATTAATAACATTATGAATGAAAAAATAAATCTAGATATTTTTTCATGTGTAGTTATATGTAAAAAGCCATTCTTGTTCTTTTTTTTTTATCTTCACGTCACGCTCATTAGTCACAATTTCTGTAAAAAAGATAATTATTTGTTAAATTCTCTCAAGAATTAATAAAAATAAAATCGTTAACCAAGATGTATATGCTAACCAAACATTTTTTTTTTTTTGAAAGCTGGAACATGCATGATGCATAACAGTTTACTCTCCCATACATATCATATAACATAACAGAGCCACAACTATAAAGTTGCAATTTCTTCTCATATTTCCAAAGTTTTTCATGATAGATATGTGTAATTTAATATACATCATCACAGTGACTCAAAGTTCATAGCCTGGGAATTTGGCCATTTGTGGATCAACCATGTCTAGACAAGTATATGCCATTCCTCCAAGACCTTCAAATAAGGAATAGGGGCGATCTCCTCCATGCATCTTTCCTTCTGAGATCAGTTTTTGTGCCCTATCAAGTAGGAAACAAGCAAATGCTTTGGCCCTGTACAAATACTCCTCATTTCCTGTCAAGCTGAAAAGAGAAAGGAAGACATAGGTGTTCCCACTGATGCCATGACAGATCCCAACTCGCTTAAGCAGACCCCTCTTCCATACTACTTCCCCTGCATCTACAGCTGCTTGCAAAAATTCCTTGTCCCCAAAAACCTAATTTGATGGCAAAGATTATAGCATGAGATGTGAACATGTATTTAGCAGCTAGGCTCAATAATGATTGCAAACTTCTGCAATTTAGAACATAAGAAAACCAGAAGTGAAACTTAGTTTTTTGTTTGTACAGGAGTTTGACAAGTGAAAGGAATATGATTTCTGCTCTGAGCTACCCTTAAGAGTAGGAACACATTCTTCTTAGCACAATTTTTTGCATCTCTTAAAACTTAATGAAATCTACAAAATTATGAAAGGGATTCATTAAATAAAACGTAAGACCCACAAAATTTTATGATTTCCAATAAATTTTAAACAATGAAAGAGTTTGTCAAAGAGTATGTTCCTAACATTTCTCTAACTTTAAATACCAACTGAGATGCATATACCATTTTCAGCTTCAGTGCCACCATATTCACTAGTATTAGTCATTCTTTTCAAAGGCAACGGTTTTAGTCCATTGTAACCAGATTCATGCAAAGTATATAATTCATGAGTTCCCTTCATGCCTCTATGGAAACACTTTTTCAAGGGAACAAATCACGTCATATGCTTAAATGATGTAAAATATACAACCAGTATCTTCCTTTCAGACGTGACAAATCATATCTCACAGGAATGAACACACTAAAATGATGCAAAATTTATAACCAGTAGTTTCCTTTCAGAGATGAAAAATCATATCTCACATGAATGAACACACTACATCCGATAAGACTCTGCAGACAGTACGCATTTGAATTTGGCAACTAAGGAAAACATTACCTCAGCTGCCTTTACAAGGGTAAGAGTGACTCCAGGAGCACCATGACACCAATGCACAAGACGGTCATTTTCACTTCCTTCGCTGGAGGGATAATTGCCACTTGGGAAACGATTGTTAATCATGTAATGTAGGGTACCCTTGACTTCTTCCACCTCATCTGGCTTGAGTTCCATGTCCATCAAAACATGCATAATTCCTGCAAGTCCATGTGCAGCACCCCAGTATTTCTTTCCATGCCATTCATACATCAGAGGACATCTTCCCTTGTGACCTAATTGTCTGCCAGTCGTGATAACTTCATCCACTACTGATCTCTACTGAAGTTAAAAACCCATCTTGTCAAAATAAATTGCAGAGTAAAAAAATGCATGAGACTCATCATGAAGCACAACGCCTTATTACCATGTGGGTAGTAGGTATTGTGTTGTTACCAATATGCTTGTTTAAGAATGAACAAGCCCATAGGTAACCTGTTCTCCCATACAATAGCTCATAGGGCGAATCACGAGGTATTACAATCTGTTCTAAGCAAAGGCACATATATGAAAAGAGTTAAACAACTTGATTCCGTGTATAAATAGGAATTATCACAGGGATCAGAAATACAGACAACAAAATACCTCTTTGAATTGTCTCAGGTAATAGTCAAGTAGCCTTTCATCACCAGTAAGCTTAGCTACAACAGCACCAAGAGCACAAACACCGGCACGCCCACAAAGAAATGTCACACGGCTGCAACTCATACATTAGAATTTAGAAAGTTAAACCAAGATCATCTCATTTCCCATATTGGATTGCAACCAGCATTATTAACAGCAGATGGCAGCTTATAACACAAACCAAACATCCAACAAAAAAATATGGCAGATGATATTGTGGATTATGGTAGAAACATTCTAGTTATAATATGGACAAAGCACGACAGGCAACAGTATAATGTGTTTCAAACAACGCTATTGTATTCCAATCTAACCATCAAAAGCAAGCAATCCTTAAAACCTAAAACATAAACGCTATAATTAAACAATTTAGAGTTTAAGCCAACCCTTATTAGTGGCTATGTCATAACTCATAATACCCTTAGACGAATAAAAGAGAGAATACCTAGAATCTGCTGAAGCAGAATGACAAGCCTCAACAATCTCAGAGCACAAGTTAAGATCATTCCCATCCTTGGTTACTTGGTAGGCCTTGAAAAGCAGGTATGCTGTTCCAAGAGCCCCCGTGTAAAGGGTATAGTCCTTCACACGCTTCCCACGTGATCCCCATGTCTCCCTCACCACCTGAACTACAAGTACAAAACACTTACAGACCGACCCAAGAAAGGAACATCGCTAAAGCTGCTAACTTGAGCCTACCCAAAATCAAAGAAAGCTAATCGAAAGAAACCCACAAATTCAAAACGAAGTTTTTGAGTACCGATTGTTTCAAGTAAAATGCAGACTCTTGGAACTTTGCAGATAGGGCTTGGTAAGGGAGAGAGAGAAGGGCCGTGAGAGAGTCCGTCAATGGAATTTGGTCTGCTGTCTCTGCCATAAAGGGTGGCATCTCGTTTGGAAAGAACCGATCGGCCATCTCCGGCTAACGGCGGTAGAACTCGCCGGAAAACGGTATAAACTGTATTTTCAATTAAATCTTTCTTGTAAAACAAAAGTGATTTACATTAAAATGTGTAACAAAATAGAAAGAAAAAGAGAGGAATATTTTGGAGTATACCATGCTAAATAAAGTAAAAGCAGTTCAGTAAAAGTAATAAAAGTTATGTTTTTATACTTATACCTTCTCCAAATTGTTTTAAATTTGTATAAAATTTAAAATTTATTTGTTTCAAATTGTTTTAAATTTATAGGTTCTTATTTGCGTGTGAAAATTATAATTAATCTTTTTTTTTAAATTTTGACCAAATTTAGTCTTCTAACCTTCTTAAATACACGAATTTAATCATAAAATGTACGTAAATATTAAATAAACTTAACAAAAATTGGTTCAAAAGACTAAATTCACACAGTTTTAAAGTTGAGGGACAAAATTGGGTCAAAGATTTGAAAATGGACTAATTATAACTTTTACTGAAAATTAAACGACCAAAAACATTTTTAACTCTAAATGTATTTATAAGTTTAAATTTTAAACTTATTTGTTTTAAATTGTTATAAAATTGTTTAAAATTATTTTAAGATTTTACATTTGAATTTATATAATATTATTTTTAAACCAACTCTAGAAATTATTGAATTTTATACATTTTAAAAATAAATAATTATTTTGTCATCTATATCATTTTCATTTAACTTTTTTCCTTGAACTATCCTTTGATGGTTAATTTAACTTTTGGGTTGTGTAGATAGGAACATAGTAAGTGGTGGAACTCTTAAGGGGAGAATTGTGATAGGAGTTTTGCTTAATGTAAGGGAAGCTAATTTAATTTTTTAGTCTAATGTTTTGTTTTTTAAAATATATTTATTGGTGGTATGATTGTTGTGTTTGAATGTTGTTGCAGATATAAGAATTCCTTAAGAAAAGTATAAGTTTAATGCATAACATATGTAGTGGTGATATTTTCCTTGGTCTAAAGAAAGTTAAGAATTTGTGAGGAAGAGATTTTTTTTTTTTTTTGTCTGTACTATGAAGTTTCCAAGAGGGGGTGAAAATACTTTACTCTAAATGAAGATTTTCTGCAACTACTTTACTCAAGATAACTCTAATGGTAGTCATATTGACAATAAGAGAGAAAATTTGTGTGAAGGCAATTCCCTGTTTCTGTTGAAACCCTTTTACTACGAGTTTAGCCTTATATCTTCTGTTTCCATCTACTTCTTCTTTTAACCTATAGACCCACATGTTTTGCAAAACCTTCTTTCCTTCTAGTAGCTTGGTTAAATACCATGTTTTATTCTTCTAAAGAGACTTTATCTCAACAAAATGCTCTGGCTCACCGACGTCAGTCAACAACAAGTAATGTAATGAATGAGAAATCTTTGTGGTGCTACAATTATTCTACTAGATCTTCTAATCAAGACTTTAGGAGTTCTTGACTCTACTACTTGTTCAAGTTCTAACTCATGCTCTACTTTTATATTCTGCTTTTTGTTTACTACATCACTTTCTGGAATTTCTTCTAATGATATTTGATCTAGCTATTTATTTTCATTTATGAATTCTACAATCTTGTCTTTATAGAACATGTTTTCATTAAAAGTATCATTTCTACTTCTGATAATTTTCTTGTATTGATCATTCCAAAATTTGTCGTCATATATGTTAGATCCATAACTAATGAAATAACATTGTTTTGCCTTAGGGTCCAATTTATCTTTACTGTTAGAGTCTAAAAAAATGTATGAAGCACAACAAAAAACGTTTAAGTGTGAAAGATTTACCTCATTTCTAGACTATATTTCTTTCGGTAATTGATAGTCTAAAGGAATTTATGGTCCTCTACTTATGAGATAGGTTGTCATGTATATTGCAAAAATACCTTGGATAATCCTCATTGGATTCTAATACATCTTACTCTTTCATTTAAGGTTATGTTCATTCTTCTACCACATTGTTTTGTTCTAATGTTCTTAGAACTGTCTTGATCACTCTGATCCTATTCTCTAAGCAAAACTTCTTGAATTCACTACTCATATTCTCTACCATTATTAGATCTCAAACATTTAATCTCTAAACATGATTAAGTCTCAACCTCATTTTTCCACCTTCTAAACACAAAAAACATAAGATTTATTTTTAAGAAAATAGACCCATACCTTTCTTGTAGAGTCATCAATGAAGATTACATAATAGTGTGAACCTCTAAGGGATTTCACTGAAGCTACCCTCCAAACATCTGCATGCACTAGTTTAGTCTTTCAACTTTAGACATTTTACTTGTTTTGAAGAAGTTAACCTTTTTCTGCTTTCCAAAGATACAATGTTTACAAGGTCCAATGTCAACATGCTTCAAATTAAGTATTTTACCTTTTGAGATCATTAGCTTTATTCCTTTCTCACTCATATACACAAGCCTATAATGTCACAAAGAGGAATTGTTGCCAACTTATGCAATTGATATCATATCCTTATCTATAATCATGTAAAGACATCATTCTTTCTTTACACGAACAACAACAATATTATCTTTCATTACCTTCCAATATCTATCTCCAAAAGTGGTGTAATGCCTTTGATCATTAACCTGCTCTATAAATATTAAGTTTCTCTTTAAGGCAGGAATATACTTGACATTATTTAAAGTCCACATGCTTCCATTAGAGGTTTTGATGTTAATCTTACCTCTTCCTATAATATCAAGAGATTTTCCATCTGCAAGGTAGATCTTCCTAAACTTTCCTTAAACATAATTAGATGATAGTTGTGACGCCCCGGCTACTATATTAAATAATTATTATTTGATAAAAAAGATATGGAATTAATTATTTTTTTGTACAATAAGATTTTCTTTGAGAGGATACCAACAATAATAAAGCTTCATATTCATATATATATATATATATATATATATATATATATATATATATTATATCTCTGTAAGTATTTATGAAATATTACAAAAATATATATTTGTATAATATTAAAATTCCTACATCAGAATAGAAGATTATATATATTTTTAATATCTCCTAAAGATATTCATAGAAATTATTCATAAGTTAATTTTCAGAAGATCTACCAATAATATCTCGAACAACTCTCACTGAGCATGTTCCTCTTCTGCTGATGCAGCAGGTACATATGAAAGAAAATATGAAAGTAGTGAGTTCTTTATAAGCCTTAAATATCAATCTTAATAAACTCAACAAACAATATAGATACTAGGGGCCTAGAATTGGACCTACAACCACTAAACTTGATCTTGTTTTACCAGACATATGGATCCATATTCCACTTCTAATGATCCATTATAAACATCAAAAGTTACTTTGGGAAGTGATTAGGTAGTTGAGTATTTCTCATAAAATATTGGTACAATCAGAATTATTTCTTTCTCGTGAATATTAGCCATTTATCGGCCCACAAAAGAGATATATACTCACTACCTAACATTGGCGATGCTGAGCAGGTATCAGATAGTCCAAAGTTTGGCCTATGAATATTCTAGTCTAGTGCGCTATTATGAGCTATCCAGATATTCACCTACTTGGTAAAACTTCCTTAGACCCCACCATGGTCCTTGCCTTTCATCCCGTGGTGTACCAAACTGTGACTTCCCAAATACAACACTCTAACATTGGTTTAATCTCAACTTATTGAAACCAGACTTAACTCTTACTTAACTGACATACTCTTGGATATTTTCAAAGGTCATAAAATGTGATGACTATCAAATCATGTCATTATATAAACTATACACAAAGAATATAAAATAACAATAAAATGTACATGTAATTTTCTTCTGTCTAAGCTCATTAAATAAAATAATGATAAAATAAGAATCAAAGCAAGAACTTTAAATAAATAAAAAGATAAGGATTAAAATGTTATACATAAACATAATAACAAAAATATAAATTAAACAAGACCAGTGTGTAACTGGAGATATATTAAATTAAATAAATAAACATGACCAGTGCATAATTGGAGACCAAATAAAATAAATAAACATGACCAATGCATAATTGGAGATAAATTAAATAAAATAAATAATCAGGACCAGTGCATAACTTGAGATAAATTAAATAAATAAATAAACAGAACTAGTGCATAACTAGAAATAAATTAAGTAAAATAAATAAATAGGACCAATACATAATTGGAGATAAATTAAATAAAATAAATAAACAGGACCAGTGAATAACTGAAGATAAATTAAATAAAATAAATAAACAAGACTCGTGCATAACTGGAAATAAATTAGACAAAATAAATAAACATGAGCAGTGCATAACTAGAGATAAATTAAGTAAAATAAATAAATAGGACTAATGCATAATTGGAGATAAATTAAATAAAATAAATAAACAGGACTAGTGAATAACTAAAGATAAATTAAATAAAATAAATAAACAAGACCAGTGCATAACTGGATATAAATAAAATAAATAAACATGAGCAATGCATAACTGGAGATAAATTAAATAAAATAAATAAACAAGAGCAGTGTATAACTGGATATAAATAAAATAAATAAACAGGAGCACTACATAACTGGAGATAAATAAAATAAATAAACAGGACCCGTACATAATTGGATATTAAATAAATTAAATAAGTATGACTAATACATGACTGGAGATAAATAAAATAAAATAAATAAATATAAGAGGATAGTAAATGAAAATAAGTTAAATGGAAGTAAATAAAATAATATATGATTCAAAATAAATAAGAGATTAATATAACACCCATGAGTTTATCAAGATCAATATAAAAAAAACTTAACCTCACTCCCCCTAACTAGGGATGTTAACGGGGCGGGTAGGGTACGGGTAGTAGCTCCCCCGTACTTACTGAATAAATATTCGTCCCGTACCGTACCCGTACCCATATCCATCGGGTATCCGTTATGCGGGTACCCGTCTATTGTTTTCATATCCGCGGGTATCACGGGTACCCACGGGTATTTACAAAATTATTTAAAAAATAAATATTTAATAATAAATTCAAATAAAATAAAATAAAATACATTATTGTCATAAATTTTAAATAAAATTCAAACAAACTTAAGTCCATACAGGTCCAAATAATTATAAAAATAAATATTAGATGACGTTCAACACAATGGAAATTCTTTCATTAATATTTTGATCAACATGCACACTTCCTCCGATTGAATCCTGAAAAAAAAATCAAATAATAAACCCCAACTGTCACATGCCAAATATTTTTATTTTGATTTCATTATTTGACAACAAACATACCATAAACGTCACTATCTTTGATATATATACATGTATATATATGTATATATATATATATATATGTATATATATATATATATATATATATATATATATATAAATATATATATATATATATA
>Ga0214544_1003461_pt1 | contig 32610 bp, 22 predicted proteins | sample CNSS3metaG_FD_160074 | JGI IMG/M metagenome (GOLD analysis project Ga0214544, IMG submission 160074) | Root nodule microbial communities from cowpea collected in UCLA plant growth center, Los Angeles, California, USA - CNSS3 | ecosystem: Host-associated > Plants > Roots > Nodule | place: USA...
AAAGTTTAATGTAAAATATAAATTTAAATAAATTAAATGTTGTTAAAAATATGTAATAGAAATATCACTTGTAATAAAAGTATCATCATTACATTTATAAAAAAATTAAATTTGTTCTAAATTTGGAACACATGAAATTAAAATTATTTTAAAAAAATTTGGGATTGAAATCAAATCAAATTAACAAATATGAGCACCAAATTGATATTCATACAATAATTTGACACGTGTGACCATATTAAATTGACATGTGGCACACTACAAACTTGACACGTGGCATAAATATTTTTTTAAAAAAATTTCAAAAAAAAAATTATAAAAAAATTATAAAAAATTTAAAAAATTCAAAAAAAGAGAAGTTGACACGCGGCACCTACTTAACGGTGTTAGTTCTCTACTAACAGAAATGACCTAATTGATACTAATTTACAAAAATAAGGATCTAATTGAGACTAATAAAAATACGAGGATCAAATTGAAATTTTGCTACAAAAACGAGGACCAACAGAGTATTTTAACCTATTTCTTATTTAATTTAAATTCAACAGTGTATCTTTCCAGTATTTAAAAGTTTAAATAACATATACTCTTATGATAACATTTACATTTAAAATAAAGTTTACTTTCTTGTAAATGAAAAAAATAGCATGTAATTGCAAACTTTTGTAAATCTTCCATTAAATTTCGTTTCAAAATTATCATAATTATGAAACTTTATTAAATGATTTATTATTTAATAAATGCACGTGAAAAGCAAATGATTAGATATCTACCAATATTACTCGAAATCTATAACATTAACCACATTTTAAATGGATGGACAGAAATAGAGGATAGAAATGAAAGAGAAACATGTGAAAAAACCTATTATGATTATAAATATAATTATTGATATTTCTAATAATTTTTTAAAGATTGTGAACATAGAGTTAATAAAAACTCAAAAGTATAATAGGTAAAGTTATATTCTTATGTCATACTCAGCAACAGAATATTCATCGGTTTTTTTTTTTTTTATAATACTGATGCAATTCGATTTCAAATTTATTAAAGTAGTACAATTTTTTTTTTTAAATTTCCACGAAGGACAGAGTCGTGAAAATTTATTATGACTTCATTCTAAAAAAAATCATATCGGTCTAAGACAATTTCGATTAAAATAACTTGAATTTGTGATAAAATAACAAGATTTTTCGATAGAAAAGTGAAATTGTGTCATTTTTATATGACTTTAATTAAGTTAATCATTTGTTCAAAGTCGTGTGTACGACTTCAGTTAGTCTTTTAATGAATAAATTGTATGATATACGAATATTTTTAGTGTTGATGACAATGTCATATTATTTTTGGACGATTTTGGTGTTAGAAAAATAAACAAATGGGATTGAATAAAAATGAGATATTGTTTATTTAGTTAAATGTGGTCAATAAATATGAAATATAATTAATGAAAATATTTTATTATGATTTGTTCATTATGAAATGGCATAAAAGTTATCTATGAGATCTTGTGCCACAAAGAAGTCTTTTTCTTTGTCGTCTGGATCTCATTTGAGGAGGTTGAGTTGGATCGTCATCATTATTATCTTTATGTTGTGGTCTTTGATTGACATCTTCTAGCATTTGTGGCAGCATTGTAGGCCGATAATATTGTTAGAAGGATATGTGATATGTGGATGGAGGTATTGATGATGAAGTTGCAAACAAATTTTGTATAGGATCAGACAAAGTATTTGTTGTTGATGAAAAGTGTTGTATGTATATGGAACTTGCTCTAATGGAGTCTGTGAAGACATTGTTTGTGACACATCCATGTATGGTGGAAAAAACAGTGGTTAAAAACTGTACTGATCAAACGACTAATATTGTGGTTGTTGGACATATGAAGAACACGTAACATGCTGATAAGGAGTGTATGGTGGAGGTTGGGTAGACTTTTATGGCCTGTTGTACTGTAATAAAAAAAAAGGAAAGTGTTAGTTAAATGAAAATAAATCCCAATAAATTGTTGAATATATTTGACTTACTTTGTCGTTGGATGATGATTGTAAAGGCGAAATATAATGGATAACATGGTTGATGACATGTATGTTGTTGTTCATGTAGGTGGCCATTTTCAGTGACATTAATACTTTCAATTGGACGATTATAGTGATCGTTCCACATTACTATCCATGCAGCGTGGTACTGAGGTCTATTTCTTTATGTTCCGCCTCTTATGTCTTTTTAGTGAAGTTGATCATAATTCAAATGGTCAATTGGAATACTTTGGCAAAATTCAAATTATTGCATGGCCCAATGAGCTTAATGAAATTCCTATGTAGCACGTTGCCCAAACTATGGAATTGACTGCTAATTTAGAATTTGAACTTCATTTAGCAAAATCTAGAGACAACGCGAAATCAAAAATACAGAGGCGCCATATATATGTTTGTCAATATATATTTTTGATGATCGAGTTAATTTAGACTTTGTCCAAATTACTACAATCATCGTAAATTTGGTAAAGTCGAATCCTTCGATCCTTATTAAAAGTTTGGTTGCTGAAATAAAAAATCATCTAGGATATACTGACATATAGAAAAGCATGGAATGCGAAACAAAAGGAACTTGCCATGGAATTCGGTGACTGAGAATAATCTTATAATAATCTTTTTATATGGTTTTAAGTTGTGTAGAATAGAAATACTGACACAATTGTTAAATATGTCAATCGTCTTTATATTGTTGACAGTGTACAAGACATGTCATTATACATCTTACAAAGGGTTTTTTGGTCTTTTAAGCCTCACATTGATGGATTCGACTATTGCAATCCAGTAGTGCAAGTTGATGGCAATTTTTTGACTAGAAGATACAATGGCACATTATTGACAAAAAATGGTCGAGATGACAACTGCGACATCTTTCCATTAGCATTTGCTATTGTTGAAGGTGAAACAAATGAAGCTATGATTTGGTTCTTTCGACTGTTACGAGAATATGTGACACCTCAACCAAAAGTATGCTTGATCACTAATAGAGGCACAACCATACTTTCAACACTACAGTCTTTGGAAGTTGCTTGGGAAGGAAATGGACTCATATCCGTTTATTGCATTTGTCATGTTGCCTGTAATTTCAACAAAAGGTTCAAAAATGCAGGATTGAAGAGACATCTACTAAACATGGGTACCTATAATAATTATTTTTCAATTTTCAAATACAATAAACTTTGTTATTTTGTTGCCTAATTCTTATATTGAATTTGTCACGGGTTATGAAATGAAACAACCCACACTTCAAGCAAAGATATTTGTTATGAGAGTTGAATTTCAACAAGCAACTTATTGGATAGACCAATTATCATTGGAAAAGTGAACTAGGCTTATGGTGGGAGAAAAGATCATTGTCAATTTGTGCTTTTGTTAAATTTTTTTTTGAAAAAACTAAAAAATGTTTCGTGGAACGAGGGACAAAGATTGAATGCATTTTATGAGTTGGCCATGGCCACCAATACAATATGTCAAGTGCTGAGTCTAGAGATATAATTAGCAGAATTCAGTCTTCAATGTTTAGGGGATTTCCACTTTCCAACTTGGACGTCGTCCAATGCAATACCCTGGTAAGTTAAATGATTGGTGGTGTGATTGCGGGGAGTTTCATGTTTTTCACCTACCTTGTCCTCATATAATGTTTGTTTGCTCATCCTCCCATTTACCGCCTACAACATTTGTGGATCCTGGCATAGTCTCCAAAATATTTTCAAGGCTTATGAAGTGTAATTTCAGCCTGTTCAAAATGAATATTATTGATCTAAATTTAATTCCTGACCCCACATGTGACACAAACAATCATTAAGACCAAGTACAAGTTGTATCCACAATGAGATGGACCAGTCACTTCCATACAAATCAAATAAATGTTCACTTTGCACAAGTATTAGTCATAACAAAAGCAACTGCTCAAACAGACAGTTAAATTTAATTTTGTGTAACTCTTATCAGTGCATTACATCAACTTTGTTTACTTTAATTTCAATGTCATCCACTAATTAGTAAGATGATTTATTTGATGTACTTTGTATGAAGAAAATCTTTTTTTATTCTTCACCTATATATTTACTTTCTTCTCGTATTAATTATTCAACAAAATTTGTAATCTTTTATTAAATTTAATATTAAAAAATGAGAATATGAAAAGATTTATTTACAAATAAGTCGTACTAGATAACGATAACTTCAATAGAAATTCTATTTCATTAAAGTCATGGCGTCTTCAAATGACTTCATCTCATCATAAGTGGTGTCTAATGTAAAAATTAAATTAAGTGAAGTCGTTTATGACTTTGAAGATTTTTCTTCGATCTACTAAAATCGTTGGGAAATAATATAATTTTGAATATGCTTAATTGAAATTGCTCTTATTCCCATCATTTATTCATGACAAAGTCATGCCATTATCGTGCGACTTATCTTCCTATAATATTTTTTCCAAAAATGAACTTATATTGTAATTTCTTTTCAAATTACCTAACATGGTAAAAAAACCAATGTTCACCACTGCTTTTTCTCTTGCATAGTTCCCCTGTTCATGGCGAATGACATTTGATCAAATAAAAAACCCTCACTTTCCTTAAAAAGAATAAGCTAAAATAAGTACTTATTTAACCCTGCTTCATGCACATGGTAATGGTCCTTGCAAAGTTTCTAGCTAGCTACAATGAGTACTTATTTAACCCTGCTTCATGCACATGGTAATGGTCATTGCAAAGTTTCTTGCCACTGTACTCTGCAATAACACGTAAGTTTCAACCAACGAAAAAGTAGAAACATCAACAAAAGGTTCCGGTCTATTTGCTTCAAAAATAAATGCTTCTAGTCTAGATACCAAAAGATTGTGAACAGAGAGTAAATAAAAAAGAAGCTTTAAAGATAAAGTTTCCACACCACACAAACAAGGCCTTTTATAAAGAAGTCCTCATCAAGTTTTATTTAGAAAGACAGTAGAAAAACAACTTTATAAAAATACGTTTAAATTTGTTCAATATACAAGTTATTAACACAAAAACATCTCTATTAAACGTTGATAGAAAATATAACTTTAAATTTTTTCGTTTTATACTTTTAAAAAATAATAAATCTGTTTATTTTGTTTGATTATTTATTTGAAAAGTATCATGAAAGCAGTCTCATCAATTTTAGAAAAAAATATTATTAATTTTCTCTTTTAAACTCGAAACAGTTGAATTTTGTACTACAGAAAAATAATGTTACATTACTTTTTTCTTATAATTATAATATCAATAAGGTTTATTTATCATAAAGAAAATATTAATTTGATATTTTAATTTTTGAATATATGTTTTTTAAGAAGCAAATTAATTTTACATTATTCTGTTCTTATAAATATAACATTATTTCATAAAAAGTTGTTAATTTGAAAGTTTAATTGTTGAATATATGTTTATTGGTTGTAGAAGCAGGTTATACTTTCCTTCACAATAGTCAAATAAAAAGAAAATCCAAAATAATTAGCGATGGTATCGTAAAAGAAAATGTATTATAAATACTTATCACTTTTAACTTTTATATATATATTTTTTAATATTTTGAAGACTAATTTTTCACTGTTAATTTATATACATTTCCATCGCAATAATTAAATAGGAAGAAAATCCAAAATATTTAGCTATGGTAGCCTAATAGGAAATGTATTATAAATACTGTTAACTTTTATATGTATATTTTTTAATATTTTCAAGACTAATTTTTCTCTGTTTATTTATATATATATATATATATATATATATATATTTTTTTTTTTCAAGACTAGATTTTAGTGAAAAAATCAAATAAAAGATATGAGTAACAATCTTAAAACACGTTTACCTTAACATATTGTTTAATTTTTGATTATAATGAACATTTTGAATTTGTTTTTCATTTTAAAATTTGTATACAAAGACTATTAGAAACATTTTTTAAGATATGCATTTCTTTTGTCAGTTCAGTCATTTTTTTTTATGATTATAATATTGAAGGAATATCTAAGTGCTGCAATTGAAAAAATATAAATGGTTAGAATTATATGCATGCATCTTGTGAATCTATATATTCAATTAATATTCTCATTATTATAAAAATTAGAAAAACATTTAATTGATGCAATTGAAAAAGAACTTAAATGGTTGGAGGTATTTATTTCCTTTATTTTATATCAATTCAAGATAATGGCAAATAAAAAGAAACTAAAATAATCCTATAACATAATTACATTCCCTATTGACAAATCATCATCAACAGTATACAAAATTTGATGAGTGATCTTGGGAGGAAATAAAATCATATAATTTAATTTCTTGAAAACTTAAAGTCCACTATTAAAATGTAGATGATAAAAATTGGGTAATTACGTTTTTTTTTTAATTTTCAAAATGCAGCCAATAAAAAGGGACTGTGAGGAAAGCATCATGCCACGCTGGTAAGTTTATAAAAGCTCTAGAATGAATCTTGCGTGTGAGTTTACTTGGAAAAGGGGTGTTAGAGAGAATTGCAGAGTCTATAGAGGGGAAACTTCTCCACCATTATGGTTGTACTCGTCTTGCTTGGATTCTACCAAATCCTGCCATTTGCCGACTCAACGACTTAGGTTTGTTCTTCAGTCGAAGAACACTATCATTTCATATCTCTTCATCGTAGTTGAAGCACTGGAGTTGAGAATACCGAATAATAAAACGAAAAAAAAAAAAAGATTTGTCTTTGGCGAATAGGTAACTCTGTAGTTTTCTGTGTTTCTACTGTCGAGGTAATTCTGAAACCTTCTCTCGATTCCTCTATATGTTTTTTTTTTTAATTGGTGTTTTGAATAATTGCGAGGGTTTTGGAATTTTCCGCTTTGGTTTGGATTTGGGATTAGAGGCAGTGATTTGGTAGATCAAGGTTGGGATTGGTTGTTCTATGTGTTTGAGCTGATCTTGATGGCTTTTCCATGAATTTCTAGGCTTATTTTGCTATTGGAATTTGGAAGTGATTCGGTGATATAAGCGCGGAATTCTTTTTGGCTTTGTTGTTTTGTTTATACGATGTCTTTGGCAGCGGTTTATTAACTGCCATGGATTTGTTCTTTCGATTTCGTGATGTTTTTTCTTGTCTTTTATGATTTTTATGCTATTAATTTTCATCATCAGGAGCAGAGCCGATTCAGGGAAAAACATGTTGAGTATGCAGACTAGCTTCATGCATGGCTGGGTATGCTCAAGTCTTAAACTCATTTATACACGTGCGATTTGTTAATTTTGTCGTAAATCTTATGTTTCTCCGATTTGTGAATTTGTTGATGTTTATGTCTTGCTGGTTGTCTACGTTGCATAGATAATTGTTCTGGTTTGGTGAGAATTTAAAATTATAACCCAGTTGCTACATGGAATTTAGTTTATTATTTTTTATTCTCTTAGTTATCCATTTATCGCTAATTTTATACAGCTGGTTTTACGAGTGCCTCTAAGTATATGAGAAAAAGTTCATGTAAAATTGAAGAAATTTCTTCTAGAATGAATAGGCAATGGATAATGGAATTTTCCTGTTCATTGAGTTTATTTGTATTAAAAGTCTTCCAAGTCAACAGACTGTCTTTTGGATGTTGTGATTGCTCTTTCAATAACATTTTATTAGTTCAATTCTGTATGAGATAGTACTTTTGTGATATTTTACATGTGCAAGTATGATATTACTTTGTTTTGTTCTGCAGGGAATGCTTTTATTGATTTACACCTTATTCCTTATTTTGTTAACATATGAAATGATCCTATATATTAGTTAAATATTCTAAAATGTTTTAAATATCCAGGGAGTGCCAAAGATTCTTGATATCGTGAAGTTGCTCAGGGTCTAGGATTGTATTCCACTAATGCACCTAAGACTGTTTAATTAGGTTTGTAGATAATTTTCTAGCAGACAGAAATGGAAGTGAAAACTGCAAAGGCATTGGATAGGATTGCACTCAAATTGAAGAGAAAGCGACCTTCCCAATATGCTGCACAGGTATGTGGAGCTTTGCAGCCTTCAGGCAGGATGGTAAAACAGATAAAATTGGGTGAATATAGAAAAAAACGTGCAAATGCTGGTTCTCATGCTGGGAAGTCCTTGAGTAACCGGTTTTTAAGTTATAAAAAAAGTGGGAAACCGGCTCGTCTGATGTTCTATAAGAATGGTGAGTGGGTGGATTTTCCAAGGGATATTCTTGACTTGGTTAAGAAAGATCTTGAAATCAAGAAGTCGGTTGTGGAGGTGGAGTTAAATGGGTATCATATGGTGTTAAATTTTTTCCATATGTATAAGTTGAATATGAAAACTGGTCTGCAACAACCAATGGCTTGGATTGACGAGGCAGGAGGCTGCTTTTTCCCTGAGGTCTATGCTGCTTATAGTGAAGAGCCTTATACTCTCTGCAAACAGGGCACTGGAAAAAGTACAGAGTCATATAATTCTAATGAAATAAAATTACAATTAGAAATTGAAATAAACGGACTGGATCAGTGGAAGTTGAGGGAGTGTTCTGACGAGTCCAATTCCTTATTTAACGGTATTAGAATTGATAGTAAACAAAAAAGCTGTCCATATGATGTAGAAGTAGAAAATAGCATTAACAAAGAGAACTATGGAAATGTTGACGAATCTATACAGCAAAATCAAGAAATAGATTTAGAAGCTTATACTGAATCTGTATGTGGAAAGTTGAATTTCGATTCTGTACAGAAGATTTTTCTTAAGGGAATGAACAATAATGGCATTACTGATTCTAACATTGTTGGAATTGACCGGTGCTCTGGTGCGGCAATGCAAGCACGATTGGAGCTATTCTTGAAGCAAGCTGAAATTACAAAAAAATGTCATGGGGAGGCTAATGTTCAGTATGCCTGGCTTGCTTCTACTAAACGAGAACTGTATACAATGATGGAGTATGGGCTTGGCCACTGTAGACTATCTGCATCTAAAGGCTCATATGGCACTGGTGTTCATCTTGCAGCTGTTACCTGCCCTGACACCAGGTTAATTTTGGTATCTTTAACTTCAACAAATTTAATCATTCAAATACCTTTATTTTAGTCTTGATAAACATATATGTGGCTGATCTATTATCTTGGTAAAGTAAGATGAATGGTGGTATACGAGCTTCTCCTGATTTCTAGATTTAGCTGCAAAGTTGATTGTATTTGTTCTAATGCAATTGGTTAAAATCTATCTAAATTATAGCATGAGTCATGGTCTCCACTACTGCAGTTTTATGTTAGAAATTTCTATGCTGGTATTTTTTCTCCTCGTCAATCTTACTTTTATTCATGACTCCATCCATGTGTTCTTTCTCTGCATTGTTCTTTCTCTGTACTCTATGCTAATGAAGAAGTATTTTATATTTATATAACTTTTAAGTTAAACATTAGTGTCTATTATGTGGTAGGATACTGGTTATAAAGTGTTCTATGCATAACTGCTGGATTTTTCTTCATCCAGTTTTTGCTGCACTACTTTTAGTTTCTGTATGGAGTTGTGAGCATATTTTCTTCCTGGTTTTGTTCTTTTCCTAATTGTTATAATTACGACTGTCAAGGTTTTTTTGTCGAGATTTTTTTATTATATGTATTATTGCACACAAAGTACTTTCTTTCCATATTTACTTTTAGCGTATTATTATGTTTATTTCACACTTTATTGTGCCTACTATTATGTATTTTATGTCTATCGTTCTTTTGGAATATTTGGAGAAGGATTAAATTTTGCTGGATTAAATTTTGCTGTATGTACAGTGCACGTTATTGTGATGTTGACGAAAATGGGGTTCGGCATTTGGTCCTTTGTCGTGTAATAATGGGAAACATGGAGATTCTCCGTCCCGGCACTGGTCAGTTCCAGCCCAGTAGCTATGAATATGATAATGGGGTGGATGACATTCAATGTCCGAGATATTATGTGGTGTGGAATATGAACATTAACACCCACATCTATCCAGAATTTGTTGTTAGCTTCAAGCTGTCTTTTGATGCCGAAGGTGATGCATTGTTCCTTTAATTTTACCTGTTACTAAATTTTTGCTTTCCTGCCTCTTGCTAACAATAATTTGTGCATTTTAATATTATGTACTTAGTACTCAATGAGTAGAACAAAAGGCAAACTAGTTGGTACACGTGGTTTTTTCTTTCCTTTTTGTTGAAAAAATTCTATAAGATGTTCGTATTAGGAAACATTGTGTCATCCATAGATTGTTGATATCTCCTCGTGGGTGCTTTTTGATGCGAGGTTGTGTGACCGCCATTCCTTTCTTAATTTTTTGTCTTGATCATTAATACGTGGTGCATTTTTACAGGTCTTTCTTGTGGAAGTGAAAGGAAGAATGATGTTTCTGGGGTTATGACAGCCTGCCATGGTCCTCAAGGACTGTTACCTTCTTGTGCAGAAGTCAAGGTATGTTACTTGATATTTGAGTTTTGGACTGATTCTTTCCCGGGCTTTCTATGTTAATACATATTCTATAACTGTTGTTTACCTGCAAGTGTTATCTTTGTTTGTGTTTACCGTTTTTGCCTTGTATTTTCCTTCAATTTATTATTTGAAAGTACATTGTCTGTTCTAATGGGAATACAACTCAGAAGGAGTTGGAAGTTTCATGAAGGTTTGACTATTAAGGTAGTCTGATATGGTCTGAGTTATTGGTGGAAAGACAAGTTAGAGTTTTGGGGGAGGAAAAACAAAATTTCCGTGACAAACATATTAGGGTAGGTTTACTTTCCCAAAAATCAGTTGGTAATTTAGATTGACGGTGATCGGGATATTACGGTTGCTTCATGACATATTTGAATGTCTGAATGGCAGTCCGTTTTCTCCCCTTTAAGGAATTCAGTCATTATTGTTTTAATATCTCATATCGTTTCCTCTAGTGTATTCTTGTGTACCCTTTTTTTTTAGGTCCTGTTTGGTAGATAAGAGAGAAATGGAGTGAATTGAAACAAAAATAAGTGAAAACAGGGTTAGAAATAAAGTGGAAGTTAAATATATTTGGTTGAAGATATACAGAGAAGAGTGGGAATAGATAAGAAATAAAGTAGAAAAATACTGATGGGACCCACTTATTTTTAGTTATTTCATCTCTATCAGACGGTCTTAATTAAATTCATTGTTTCTATTTTCACTCTCACTCCCCCAACCAAACACACCATTAATGTGTTTGGTTTAGTGCAAAATGTACAGTTACCAGGAAATACTAGTTTTACTTTTCTGTTTACAGTTACCAACAAACACTTTTTGAGATTTGTCTGAGATGAATATTGTTAGCATATTGCCCATATATATAAAGATCATTATAGTAACCATTTTGGATTTGTGGGGTATATGTCCAGGGAACAGCTCCCTCAAGAGGTCCAACATCGCCTTGGATGTCTTTTCCTTTGCTTTTTGCTGCTATCAGAAACAAGGTTCCTCCTAATGATATGGAACGTGTCAAAAAACATTATGAACAATTCAGGGTATGTAAAGTATCTCCACTTGTTGCCCACGCCTTGATTGATGAAATATCTCTAATATATCGTGCCGTTCTTGTTCAGTCAAAGCAGATATCCCGGAATGATTTTGTGAAGATGCTGAGGTTAATAGTTGGAGATGCTCTATTGAAACTTGCAATGGCAGAACATCAATTTAATGTATATATGACCTTTTCTTTATGAATTTCGTATTTCTGATAAACCTTGAAATCATAGGCTACTGTCTTCTGCTATGTGGTCATACCTCCTTAATGATGTTTAATTGGCTGCACGCAGATACCATCCTATGTTAAGGAAGGCTAAGGCTTTAATATTAGTAGCATGAGGAGATGGATATTTCTTCTCTTGGAGGCAAATATTTTCAATTTTTTGCTGGACAGGTCAATTATTAGATCCTAGAGATTCTTTTTCATTTTCTTTCGTCATTTTGGACCTTGAATTGTAGTTGATGCTAGAACTTCTTCATTAGTTTACTTGAAATCATCTGTTTTCAGATACATTGTCGACCCACCTATTTGTAATAAACATCATTCATTAAATATTTCCTGCTACCACTTCTCATCCGTATTTTGGATTTGTTCATCGTATCATAGAAAAAGTACTTGGTACATAAAATAAGACCCCAATTTCTTAAAAGATTGGCCAAACTTAATCATTCTCAACTCAAGGGACCTAATTATTTGAAGAGATAATAAAAATTAATACGTACAATTATAATTAAAATAATTTATTTTATCTATCATATCACTCAAATCATTTATTAATTCTTATAAAATTTGTCTTCAAATTTATTCATTTCATCCTCTAAATTCATTCAAAAAACACACATATTCATTTATTCAAATTCATATAAATGCATTTTCACACACTCTCTCAAATTCATTCACACGAAAGAACACATTTAAGGGTGTGTTATATATTCTTATGTGGGTGATGATTTGAGGGAAATAGATGATTGATTTGAATTGATTAAAAAGTAATATTTATGTTGTTCTTTTTATGGATTTGAGGTGATAGTGGAGTGGATTTGAAAGTAATTTTTGTGAAAGTTTGTGAAAAATTTGACTGATGTGACTAAAAAAAAATAAATTTGATAGATGAAAAAGTTAAATTACCAAATTGCCATTGGTGTTAAATATAGTATGAAGTGATAATTAGATAAGTTGAAATTAATTTTGAAATTTTTTGTACATAAATTTAAATATTATAGATAAATATTAATTGAAAATAATATTTTAATATATTTGAACGCAAAAATAAAGTATTTTAATTTTTTATTAAAAAAAATGAGTAATTTTTAATCAAAAGAAACTTGGATTCGGATAATGAAGCATTTGTAACCGGATACATAAAAAGCTGGAATCGAATACAACTATATTGTATCCCATTACTCTTCGTATCTCATATAAGGAAAGTATGCAAAATGGAAAATCAAACACACCATAAAATACAAGTAAAGTGAAATTAGAACGAATGAAACAAGAATATAATTGTAATTTGATATATTTATCTCGCATATCTCTTCAAAATAGTGAAATAAAAAATATGCTCTAATATCGTAATACACTGCCTTTTGCTTTCATCACAAACAAACAATCTTTTATACACAAAATCATCGCTCTTAATTCTTCTACTACAATAAATTTATCCATAAAAATACGCCCTAAATTTTCTATCTGTCATCATTAAAGTTTGTCTATTCGTTAAGTTTTATCGCATTTTTTCGTAATATTTTTAAGATTTCAACCTATATCATTACTTTTAAGATATTCATTACACTATTTAGATCGTAATTGCATAGTTTTATAGATCGTAATTTATCGTAAAAAAAATTAAAAGTACATTTAGATGGTGAAACTGTTCATCATAAGCTAAGAGACATGTCCATGTAACCTCTTAAAAAAATTACATTATTTTATTTTTTATATTAAAAATACGATAAAAGAAGTTCTAGAAAGACGTGAAGATATGGATGAGAGAATTGAGAAACAAGAAATCGGAAAAAGAAAAAATAAATGAAAGGTAACACAGATGGTGAGTCAGCAAACAACACGGTCCAATAAAACGGAGGCGGTGAGGAAAGAAGAGATAACTGCGGGTGAGCATATGAAATCCTCAGTGTGAACTTGTGGGGGTTTACTTGGAAAAGGGGTAGGGAGAAATTGCAGAATCTAGGGGAGACGCCTCCATTACCAGTTCTTTTCTACGGGCGTTGTATTTACGTAACCCTACCATTTGCCGATCTTCCAGTTAGGGTTTTTCGCTTTAAGCGAAGAACGGTGTAAATATTATCCTTATCCCTCCGATGCACCAAGGGAATTGAAAATAGAGTAAAAGAAAAAAAAAAAAAAAAAAAAAAAGAGGTGAAAAATTTGTCTGTTTTAAATAGGTAATTCTGTTGTTGTGCATGTTTGTGCACTCAGGTAATTTCTGAAGCTCTCTGGATTTTGTTTTTTTCATGTGCTTTTTGATTCAGAATTTTAATATATGCGAGGGTTTGAACAATATTTTTTGTTCCTTTGACTTTTAGATTTAGGGCTTGGATTTAGTAGATCGGGCTTGGGTTTGGTTGTCCATGGTGTTTGAATCAATTTTTTTGTTTATCTGTAATTTTTGGAAGCTAATTTTTATTTTAGAAGTAATATTGTTAGTTTTTTAGGAGATGGTGTTTTAATTTGTTGATTTCGGTACTGTGTCTTTGGTCGTCGTAGACCACCTAGACTTTGCCTTGTTATACAGTTTTTTATATAAATTTTTATGAATTTCATTTTTATTCTGTTAAATTCGATCATCAGGAGAAGAGCTGTGCCGGGGAAAAGCATGTACAGTATGATCACTAAATGCAGTGCTGGGTATGCATAAATTTATTTAAATTCGTGTGTTTGATCTATTTCGAGGTATTTCTTAAGTTTGTTTGATTTGTGAACTTCTTGTTGTTTAAAATTATCTGTTTATACGAGCAGCCATATGAGGATACAGCCTTTTATGTTAAATGACTTTGGTGTCGGGTGCAGTAGGTGCATTTGGAAGCCTTACTTACGAAAAATTGTTATTTGATTTTGCTTCAACGCCTGACACACCATCCTTCTCTAAATTATAAATTTAAGAATAAAGAGTTACTAGTGTGTTACATGGAGATTTGTCCAGATCACGTAATCTCGGAGTGTGTAATAATTTATCCTCAAATACATCCTTTTAAAAGCTCCCTCACAAATATTTTTATGCTCTATTCTTTAGTTTCAAGCATTAGTACTAGTTTGGTTTCTTCGGTATAGCCCTGATGGTGAAGAATAGAACAATATCTTGAGAGTTGAAATTTGTTTTCTCCAAAGGTTGCATTAGATTCTTCCATATTTGGGTATACTTAAAACTTGTATTTCCTGCATAACTTTGCATCCAGTGCTCTGTAAATTAACTAAAGCCTGTCTGGCAGTTTTATGCAAAAGAGTTTAGTTTTTAGGTGTTTATTTTGCAGTCCTTACTGTGAGGAATAGGTATGGTACAGTTGAAGCCAGGGAATGAATTTGTTGGTTGGTGCCGGTGCAATAGAAAACAGAATTTTTATGAGTTTATTTGGACTGTTTTAGTGAGTATTTAAAATAATAAAATTGGGATCCTCTTGGAATTGATATTATTGTTTTTTATTCCCCACCTTATCTATTTATTGTTTGATGAACATTCTAATCATCGGCGTTTATTATTAGTCCTCTTACTGCTCTGATTGAATTTTGTGATTTAGTTAACTAGCATTGACCTTTTAATAGGTCTGTTCCTCAAGGTTATTCATGTTTTGCAAGAGAACTGACCAATCTTTATGTTGTAAACCAAATATAAATAGTTTCAGGGTTCTGTATTAATAAACCTTTTTAGTTTTATTATAACATTTTATACATATTTTGAACTTGTATTTTCTTGAGGTTTGCAATTTTTGGTCTCCTAAATATCATTTGAAATTGACATTAAAAACTAGTCCAGAAATATTTTTATGTAAAATTGGATAAATTCAGCTTAGACGAATTAGCATTACTTTGTTCATTGTATTTGTTTTGAGACTATATTGAGGAAACTTTTCGTAGGTGCTTCAAGGAATAGGAAGGAAAAATATTTTTATTTAATGAGCTAATTTTGGCTCAAAAAAAGGTTTTGTTTTCTTTTTTTCTTGAAATGCTCACGGGAGATGTATGTCCAAGCATGTCCGTTACAGTGTTTTGGGTGTTGACTACTTTTTGTGTATTTTATAAGTTCAGTACTATATTTTATTTAATCTTGTTGGAGATAGCACATTGCAATATCTCTCCTGTCCTGTGCATGTGTTTCAGACTACTTGTTTTGTTATCCAGGAATGCTTTTATTAGTTAACCCCTTGTTTTTTATTTGTCAATTTGTTAATTATGTGTTCATTATCCTATATATAAGTTCAATATTCTCAAAATTTTTAAACATTCAGGGATTGCCAAATATTCTTGATGTCTCGGTCTTCACCATTGGCACCACAGTTTCTTTGAAACTGCTCAAGGTCTAGGTTTCTATTTAACTGCCGCACCTGAGCTTTTATATTTAAGCGTGTTTATAGATATTGGGTTAGTAGATAGAAATGGAAGCAAAAATCGCAAAGGCATCGGATAGGGTTAATCTGAAGGATAGGGTTAATCTGAAGCGCAAGCGAGCGACCCGATATGCTGCACATTTTAGTGGAGCTTCACAACCAATTTTAGGCCATTGGCCATCGTATGTGTCACCAACGAGCAGGGTTGCCAAACGGATGCGATTTGGTGGATGTAGAAACAAGCTGACAAATGCTGGTCCTCATATTGACCAGTCCTTAGTTAGGCGTTTTTCAAATTATAAAAAGAGTGGGAGACTGGAGCGTTTGATGTTCTATAGGAATGGTGAATGGTGTGACCTTCCTAAGGATGTTGTTGACTTGGTTAAGAAGGATCTTGAAGTCAAGAAGGTAGCTGTGGAGATAGAGTTAAATGGGTATCATCTTGTATTTGATTTTTTACATCTGCGCAAGGTGGACCTAAAAACTGGCTTGCAACAACCTATAGCTTGGATTGATGATGCAGGTCACTGCTTTTTCCCAGAAGTCTATACTTACTCTGACGAAGAACCTTACAATACCAGCAAACAGGAAAGTGGAAAAAGTCCCGACTCTTATGCGTCTAATGAAATAAAACTACATTTAGAAGTTGAAATCAATGGAGTGGATCAATCCAGACTGAGTGAGTGTAGTGGGGAGTCCAATGCTCTAGTTAAGGGTATTCAAATTGATACTAAACAAAACTACTGTCAATATGATGTAGAAGTTGAAGATAGCATTAACAAACAGGACTGCAGAAATGTTGGTGAAGCTATTCAGCACAATCAAGACATAGGTTTAGATGCTTATACTGAATCAATATATGGAAAATTGGATTTGAATTCTGTACAAAAGATGTTTCTCAAGGGAATGAGTAGTTTTGGCAGTTCTGATTCAGACATAGTTGAGATTTACCACTGCTCAGGTGCGTCAATGCAAGCTCGATGGGAGCTTTTCCAGAAGCAAGCTGAAATTACAAAAAAAATTCATGGGGAAGCAAACATTCGGTATGCTTGGCTTGCTTTTTCTAAAAGAGAACTGTCTATAATGATGGAGTATGGACTTGGTCATTGTGGACTATCTGGACCAAAGTGCACATATGGCATTGGTGTTCATCTTGCTGCTGCTTCTTGCCCTGATGCCAGGTTAGTTTTTATATCATGGACCCTGAATGATAAAATCTTAATATTATTAATAGTGATGATAAATTTATCTGGAGATTATACTTGATTGGCTAAGAGCATGGGCATCTCATTTTAAGATTAAGGTTTTAGGTTGATGAGCAAGTTAATCCTTGATTTTCAACTGGTGACTAAAATGTATCTCTATCTACAAATTATAATTAGAGTCGTAGACTCTGCATATTCGAATATATGTTAGAAACTTAAGGGATAGCATTTTTTTCAGTCACCCAGTTTTAACCTATACTTGGCCTACTATGTTATTGTTATCTTCTGCATTGTTTTTTCTGTGTAGTGTGCATGACTTAATTATTTATATATTTCATAAAGATAAGCATTATTGTCCATGCATTAATAAAAGTTGAATAGTCTTTTGGCCGTAGGATTTCCTTCTGTAAAAATTTCATCACTTTATCTTGTACTGTCTTCATAACTTTGTTTTTTACTTGTTCTGTATTGGTCATATTGAGTTTTATTCCTAACTGCTGGAATAATCTTTAATCAGTTTATAATGAACCTTTTACATTGAGGGTGAAGTGATGACCTTCCTGTTGTTCTTTCTGTCGCTGTTTTTTCGGTGTTGTTACATACAAAGTTCTTTTAACTTCTGTCCTAATATCATCTTTTTTAACCAATTTATTATGTTACTATTTGGTATTTAGATTATATATTACACTATTGGAAGGCTTAGAGAATGATTCAGTTTTTCCATTTGTGTAGTGTACGTTATTGTGATGTTGACGAAAATGGGGTTCGACACTTGGCCCTCTGTCGTGTAATAATGGGGAACATGGAGATTCTCTGTCCAGGCAGTGGTCAGTTTCAACCCAGTAGTTGTGAATATGATAGTGGGGTGGATGATATTCAGTGTCCGCGATACTATGTTGTGTGGAATATGAACATGAACACCCACATCTATCCCGAATTTGTTGTTAGCTTCAAGGTCCCTTCTGATGCTGAAGGTGATATGTTGTTCCTTTAGTTTGTTTTCCTTTAACTGCTCATCTGAGCTTTCCTGGCAAAAATAAGTTTTTAATATTGTCTAACTATGATATCTATGATTCTTTCTTTTCATTTGCATGGAAATTTTTACGAGATGTTAGTATTCAGAAATAGTGTTTCATCTGTAGATTGTCGATATCAACTTGAGGTCTATCTTACATTCATCAGATTAATTTCTTCACTCTGGTCAAATGGAACAGCAGGGGTTTCTGCCACTTAGCTGTTGTATAATATGATTCTTTTCCTGTTATCATTTATTCATGTTTCATTTTTACAGGTCATTTTTGTGGACATGAGGTTAATACAGCCTCTCGCGGTCCTCATGGCCTCTCGGAGTCATCTGCTATAGATAATGTAAGTTATTTGATATTTTAGTTTTGCATCTAATTCTTTTGCAGGTTTTAAATGTTATTAAACAGTTTTTTAACTGGTTTTTGTATCTTAAAATTCCAATGTTATGTTTTTAGTTTTTTCTTGATATGGTGAAATATGTAGATGATCTATTCTAAAAGAACAGTAGTAGTTTGCATAATTTGATATTCCTTATAGAAGAATTGCATGTTCGACAAGGTTTTGCCACATAAGGTACAGGGTGGTGATTAAGGATCGCAGCTTTGACTATTAAGTTCCTGCATAAACTTTATGGTGCTCAGGTCTGTTCTTTCTTAGGCTGCAAGCACAAATGCACAGTTTAGGGTTTTGGGAGAGAAACATACCACATTTAGAGATTTTATCATGCTTTTGAAAACTGTCTTATTTAAATCATGTATTGTTTTTATTTCCTATTAGTACAGCATTATCCATATAATTTTGAAATGTTGGATACCTGCTTAGGGAAAAGCTCATAGTGTGGTTGCTAGTACTCCAAAAGTCCCGAAATCCCCTTGGATGCCTCTACCTGCGCTTTTTGCTGCCATAAAAAATCAGGTTCCATCCAAGAACATGAATCTTATCAAAACACATTATGAACAGTTCAAGGTATGCAAAATAAGTTCCAGTTGATGTCCTTCTAGCTTGATTGGTAAAATGATATCACTAATATTTCATCATATTCTAATTCAGTCGAAGCAGATATCCCGAGATGATTTTGTGAAGATGCTGAGGTTAATAGTTGGAGATGCTCTGTTGAGAGATACAATAAATGATCTTCAATACAAGGTACAGTTTTTTTTTTTTGAAATGAATTTGGCTTTGACATCTTGTGATTGGTGATATACATTCTAAAGATGTTACTTGCTGTTATGTATATTAGGCTATATTTTCATATTTCTTATTTCCTTTTTCTTATGTTGTTCACATCTGCTATGTGGTTGTACCTCTTAAATGTTTGACTGACTTTTTGCAGATACCTTCCAATGGGGGATTGGATGACTCAATCAAGAAGGAAGGCTAAGGCTTTTTTCCTAATGGAAGGTGAAGGTGGAGATCTTTGGCCTTGGAATTGAATATTGTAAACTTCTGGATAAATGAAAAAAATGGAGTTGTGATATTTTTTCTCTAGGCAAACTTTCCTTTTCATTTCCATGTCATCCTCATTTGGACCTGCTACCCATGTGCAACTGGAACTAAGTTAGAGTTTATTTTAATTTGTCTGTTGATTATATGCCCTGTCAATTTTCCACCTTCTGTTAGGTTTTTATAATTGCAATAAATAATGAAAATTGGATATTCTCTATTTCCCCCCTTTCAAATCTCATAATTAGTTTACTTCGTATTGTGGATTTGGTGTATAGAACCACTTGTGATGTCAATGGTGTTTTTGAAGCATGTTAGGGAATTTTTTCTTTCTCCAATCTGCCTGGTGTAGACTGTTACTGATTTAATTCTTGAATGAAGGTGCCTAGCTTTTGGGCTGGTTTATCTGTTTGGAATACAAAGAGTTAACATTGCTTCTGATTTGTCTGGGATTTGTATCTATTGATGACGCAGTTGTGGATTTGTTTTCAAAAGAAAATTACAACTTCAGAGTTTGGGTTGAGGTTGACTCCTTGAGGTCAGATTTTTGTTGAAAGGGTTGTTCTTCAGATCATCGTTGCACTCTTCTATTCAATTCATCGTAAGCTTCCTAGATCATAATTGTCACTTGACTACCTGATTTTTGACTGACTGGTTAGACGGTAATGCTGGTGTGTTAGTTTTTATTTTCTTGGTAAATCACCTCTCTAGCTCATTTGAGTTACTGTAGCTCTTGGTGGTGTAGTCTTGTTGAAACGTATTTTCTGGAGTGTCTTATTTTTGTGAAATAGTAAAGATATAGTTCTTTGCATTAAAAACACAATGCTTACTCGTGCTTATGGGTCTTGTACTAATGAAACCTGCGTCTGACTGCATTTTATGTGCGAAAAAGTTGTAAATGAAAATCTATCATGTAATAAGACGCGGGAACACCTTTACGACTGTTGAAGTATTAAAAATCTGATGGATTGATTCTTTCTCGCATCAAAAGTTCCTTTGTCACTGGTTATGGAAACTTTGGGAATGAGTCAGGAATTATCGCGCATGAAATTCTTAGGTATTATAAAGGGAAAATAAGTTATCTAGGATTTTTATTGGAATGTGGCCATCAAAATTTTCTTCTAGATCCTTTCTGCTTAAAGATCCATTTTCCGTGTTTGTGGAAGAAGTTCGAGAATCTCGATCTTCATATTTTTTTTTTTCCCGGGTAAGAATTTTTGCATTTAAAATATCTGTTTTCATCTACGAGATTCTGTAAGGAGACGATTCATGTTTATTTGATGATTCTCCTAAATCAGGTCATGGCATGCCAAATCATGATGTGAAGAAAAAAATTTGGAGAACCTACGGAGAGTGCATTTAAGCAACAGTTGCGAATGCCAGACTCATTTTTGAGAGGTCATATTCAGGAATGCATTGGCAATTCAAGTTTTGAACAAGCTCCCTAATGAAAACCCTATTATTCGTAGTTTTAAAGCTGATTTTAAGTCTTGATTTTGTGGTATGATTATTTTATATGCAATTAATGACAATGGGGAGCAGAATAGTATGGCATTTGAAGGAAATCTTTTTCTAACCCAAGAATCTGATGGATGCAATAGCTTCTGAGGCTTGGTTAAATATAGTAAAGTATGATCATTTCGCAGCTTTTTTTTGTTGAGTCGTAAGTTTAAGGTGTGCTTGAATGAATATTATATTGGGCGTATCATTCAGTTGAAAGTACTTGGAAACTATTTTAAGTTAAACAAATATATTCAGTCGTTAGATAGAGTCGTTAGAATTTAATAAGTGGCTCACAAATAGTAAGCGTTTGTTCATATGGTTTGGTGGATGGCTGATGCTTTGGTGAGATGATTTAAATGTACTTCATGACAAATGTGCATCAATAAACTATAATATGAACATCCTTCATTTGAGGAATTTGAGGCATTTGAGGAATACTCTATAATCCCATCTTGCCATACCTTAGAAGATTTGAGGATGACTAAAATTTTTTTACAAAAATACTCATTTTAATTCAATGTTCCATGCATGAGACTGAAAGATGCAAACAATGGTTGGAATGGTGGCACGTGTTTTACAGCCTTATGTGACCGAGTAACTCCATGTGATCAAGATCAGCTATGTTGAAGCATTGGAATCAGTTATAGATTGTGTTGGAACCGATTCCAACAATGTGTGAAAGGAGGCGGAATCGGTTTGGAACCTATTTCAAGTTTAACTAATTTGATTTTGCATGGTTTAGTCAATAAATTAGGTCCTGTAATTTATATTGTCGTTGTGTTTGAACTCTGTATTGTGTATGTAATTTTCGTCCATGAATCTCCTTTTTTTAGTCATCTTGCATTAATTAAAAAAAGTCTTCCATGTAAATAGTCTTACAAACTATCATATAATAAAAAGAATGCCTTCTAATACTATTAAAATAAAAATTAATACTCATGTAGATACATTATTTGTCACAAAAATATTGAATATCAAAATATTTGAACTTTTTTATACAAAAAAAAAATTACTCATTAAAAAAGAATTTTTAAAAGAATTTTAACTCTTCTAAATATTATTTTATATTATTTTTAATATCAAGAATAATTTGATAATTTTATTTTTTACTTTACTTAATTTTTTTTTTTAATTTGATCACATACATCAATTAATCATTACTTACATCTAATTCTTTCCTTTCAATGGATCTCTATAAAAGAACATACTCTTACATTTATTTTATAACATAAAATAACAATACTGATATTTAATTCAGGGAAATGAACATTTTACGAAAGAGTTTATCAGAAAACAAAAGTTATTTATAAAAAATAAATACAACACCGGTTTATCAAAATTGTCGAGTTTCTTTTACGAAAGACTTTATTGAATACAAATATTATTTATATTAAATACAATACGTAAGAAAACGTTTCTGTTAAAAAAAGTAGAGAAATCTCCACCAAATACACGGGTGAATAATTTACTTTTAATCATGTCAATGTATATATTTATATAACAGATAGGAATGAACATGATAAATTCAAGTATGAAGTAAAATTTAGTTTTAATTTATTAGTTAAATAATTCAATTATCACGTAAAAGAAGCTACATGTTTTATGAAAGAAAATAATATCATGAAGTTTTGATTGCATAATTTTGTTTTATGGAGCTTATATAAAAAGGTAGAAAAATCCGTCTTTTAAGTTAATTTCATCTGCATAATAATATGAAGTGATCGAAATTTAGAGATATATCATATTGTACATATACCTTTTATTTTCAAATATTTAATTTAAAAAGAATTTAAAGAAAAAATGACACAAGACTGTGGATGTTTATAGCTGTTAACAAAAACAATTTATATTTAAATAATGGATAATGATACGTTAAAAATTAAATTTTGATAATTTTTTCTTACGTTGTTATTTTTTTAAGTGATTTAAGAATATAAAAAAAATAAAAATAAAAACTACTTAAAAATGACACTTTATATTGTAAAATAAAATTATCAAAATAAAATTATTAAAAAATTATTTTTTTAAATGGACAATGATATTTTATTACTAAATTTTAATAATATTCTTTTACAACGAAGTGATATCTTTTAAATAATTTTAAAATATTAAAAACATAAAAATAAAAAATTACTTAAAATATCACTTAAAAAATAATACTTAAAATTATAAAATAAAATTATCAAAATTTAATATTCAAAAATTTATTTTTCTCGATACTAATAGGACTGGTAAAATAGGCATCCAACTCTTGAACCGTCAAAATCAGCTTGGAGTTGTTCTGCCATAAGCAAGAGTAAGAGTTATGATCAATTCATTAGCTCTTTTTTTTTTTTTTTTTTTATAAAATATATATATATATATATATATATATATATATATATATATATATATATAACATTCTAAAAATACACTTAACAAGGTGAATAAATTTTTATACTTCAACTGATTAATTAATATCTCTAACTAAATAAATTGAGCAGATTATTACTTTTACATATTAAATTATTAATTATCTAATTGGATAAGAATTAAGACTATATCAAATGGTTATGTTTAAATTAATAATTTGCTCTTTTAGACATTAAATACTTTCATAACAAAGTAATTTATATAATTCATTATAAATTATTAATTAATAATATATTTAATTTTATACAAGCCCAGAATTGCATTTTATATCAGTTTCCAATTCTTGTGTTGTCCATTCAAACGCTGTATCACCAATTTTGCAACCAACAAGCCCTTAATTATGTTACACCATCCATCACATTATAAAACTGAAGTGCATTGGTTTTTCTGACTAGAATAACAGCATGAACAACAGAACCTATCACATGAATTACCTTTGTGGTAGATAAACTTGTATGAACAAATTACATGCTACTCACCAATTTCAAGCATCATCAATGAGTGCCAAGAGTTGTGTTACCTTCACTTGATGGATCCCAACCAGGGGGTTTGACGTTTGGCCAATCACCACGACATCCCAATCTTACGTAGAGGCTTTTTTTACCTGCATGATGACAGTGTCAAAGAATTTAAGGCAAACAAAAATTTGTCTACTTTGTTGTTAAATATATTTTTAGTCACTGTTCAAAACTTTAATACATTCTGATCTCTCAACTTTAAAAATAATAGATATAGTTTTCTTCAACTTTTATTTTTACTTATTAAACAACCTTCAAAATAGACATTTGAGGTAGAACGTGCCAAATGATATAAAAAACTCAGATGTCAATCCATTGCGTCACTTGACATATAAAAGTAATTTAATATAATTGAGTTAAAAGGACTGTATTAATTCATTTTCAAAGTTTGAACATCAAATTGTATCAAAATTTTAAATAAAAACAAATTCTAATTTTATGTTAAAGTTTAGTACTTAAAATATATTTAACCTTTATTTCATATCGAAAATCTCCTCTTTTCACTTGTAGAATGCCCTCAGTCATTTTCATTTCTACTTTTATTCTTTATCTTCTCATCTGGCTACTGTTAAACTATATTTTCAGTATTTTCATTTCACCCCATGAAATAACAAATCTTCTAGAAGTACCTGGAAGTTTCTTGTCTGACAGGATTAACTGTTTAAGGGCACTTAAACATGCTTGTGCTACACTTTTGGCATAAGCAGGATCCCAGCCTTGTAGCTTAACAACTACATCTGCATTTGTGTATGAAATTGTGCCATCTTTCACACTTTTATGGGTCTCCTCCCTTGCAGAATCCTCATCTGCATTTTAAGTTTTCCAAATCATTTTCATTCAAAACAGCATGCTGAAGCAACCAAGGAATCAAAAGAAATCCTCCGAAGAACTCCAAGTTGGTGAAATAAGATGTTCAGAAAAATTAAGGGAACGCTATAGGGAGTTACACATTGTAATCTCACACTTCATTTGTAATAAAACTTCCCAGATAAGAGGGACATTTTGAAACTCATGCCTTCCCCTCCTTAAATCCACAACCTCAGTAGTAGTAAAAGTTTCTTCATGACTTTTTAGTTGTGAATAAATTTGAAGTTTCAAAACAAGGTTGCACCGAAGACATATAACATGTATAAAACAAAACTCAGATCGATCAACAATCACCTAGTGCTTCAGTTTGTGACAACCAGACAGTAAATCCAGCATAAAGATGTTGCCATTTATTAGATCTTCCAGAAGCACCATGTTGCCCTCCTAATGTTGCAATCACTGCCCTAGCATGACTGGAGAAAACCACTCATGCAGCAAATAAATCTGTTAGGTCCCTATAACTAAATGATCCAGCAAATGAAATGAAGCCATTGACGTACCTACTTATGCTTTCTAGTACAGCACTTTCTGCTTCTGCTACTGAGTCAGAGCCTTCAGCAAGCAGCCCTGGAATATAATGATTTATACAAATGTGTCAAAGGACAAAGCTTTAAGTCGATACAGATTTTTCAATCACAAGATTATAGGAAAAACAGATTTTGCATTTTCCTTTTGTAACACATCTTCTGTCAACGAAAGTAACGACCAAAAAGCTACAAAAACTGGCACTATCAGGTATCAGAAGTTTCCATAAGAAGCTGATTGAAGCCATTGACTATCAGCCCTTTAATTTCAACAACTAGAGTGAGGTGTACCTAAAATTAACGTAATCCTATTTTGTAAGACACCATTGAAGGCACTACTAAGATTGATCCCAGATCACCTTTTAGTAGTATCAAACTATTAGTAGTGAGAAAATTTAAGTTCCTATGTTTTCCAGAAATCTGCAGCATGAGAGAAAAAATAGAAATGCGCTCACATGAATCCACGGTCTGCTTGGTATATGTTTCCAGTAACTCTTTTGTGCTAAGTGGTGTGTACCTGAGAAGAACACCAAACACTAAAATTTATACCCCATTGATGAAAGTTGCACACAAATCACAGCATCAAACATTGAAGTGTATCCTTTGATATATAGTTTTGTATCCGTTAAAGCTGACATAAGCTGTTAGCATTTTTATTATATCCACAGCTGGAAAACATATTTACCAGAAGTGATAACTGATTTATGTAAAACTGGAAACAAGATTCATATTGATAATTGAAATCACAGATTGACTCATGGTAATGGTACCCTAGACCAGTTGCCAGCTCTTGAGCCACTTTTTGGTTGATTTCAGTTGAATCACCAACAAGATATATTGATGTTCCTTGCAAGAGTTGTGAAGATCCTGCAGCAAGTGATTCCCACGATTCCATGATGTCAGGCCATTTCAAATCTGGATCCTGTTTCTTGCAGTTCACGACAAGTTCATCATCATCTATATACCTGTCCAAATCAGACAAATCAAGTAAGACAAAAACTAGAAACATCTTTTTAGTACTTCCAAATTCACAAACCAACCATATTGTTTCAGAGGATTTAATCCTATCAAAAAGAGGATTAGTTTCTATAAGTGTGATGGGAGCTCCTGGCCGCAACACTCTGATAGCTAAAGAGGTATCGTTTGCATCAACTGATATGTCTCTGGAGCTTCGAATATCCAAACCTTCTAGCTTTAATCTTAACTCCACCTCTGCAGAACCATCGGAAAACTGCATTTTGAATTCGGTAACTGGCTAGCATCAAATATAATCAAACTCAAATGATAAAAAGAGAACTTTTAATACATAAATAAAGCATATCAATAAAGTTAAACACTGTTACTAAGTGGACTTTAGACCTAAGTCAATTCCACAAAACATGATTCTTTGATAACATATTAAGGAGTGGACTTTAAATCTAACTTAATCTTACAAAACCAGCTTGTAAAGTGAGTTTTGCATCCACTTATATATTATGAAATTAACTTATTTCTAGTCAACATAGTATTTCCAACAAGCACTAATATCTCTGAAGTGTATTTAACCATTAACATCACATGTAGTAGAGAATTGTATACGATCACACTTGTTTACTCTTAACTACATGTATTCGCGAAACATATGTATACGAGTATAAATTGGTAATTATATGTACACATTCATTTACCCTTAACAACTTGCTATGCAAAATTAACCGCCATTACATGTCAGTAACCTCCTACCATGACAGAATTAACCCTTGTAAGGCATATATAACCATAATTAGTACAAGTACAGATAGACAATCACATTCGTTTACTCTTAATCACTTGTAAAGCAAAAATAACTAACTTTACCTTTGTGATGAACTAATAACTAAATAAACTAAATTAACGGACAAGTGACATCATAATCAACCACCCTTTTTTTCTTTTTCGAAAAGAAAACGAATTTAACTATTTTGATGTTTTTGTTCTGCTTGTGATGGAGAAAAGAGAAGGAGGGTATCGATGTTACCTCGTAGGTGGTGGTGGAGACGGGGGCGATGGAGGAGCACCTGCATGAATGGAGAGGAAGATATTGTTTTTGAGAAAGAGAAGAGGAAGAAGAAGGAGAAGGGGAAAATGATGTGAGTGACAACACATTGGGTTTGAAAACAGAGAAGTTGAGGTTTGTGTGGTTTGGGAAGAGATAGCAGAGACGAAGAGGAGCAACTGCCATTGCAGATAACAATACTAGGATGCTTGGTTCCCCCTTTGTTTTTGTCTTGGAATTGGACCTGGGCTGCTCCCAGTAACCCCATAATTACTTTATGTGAGAATTTTTAAGATAAAAGAGGGAAAAATTATTTTTTATTTTTCTCTCCCATATGTTTCTTCAAATACATGTCGGGATATGTTTGGTACAATTAATATTTTTAAGAAATAAAAAAAATTACTTATCTTCAAGTTAAAATTAATTTTTGGAATAAAATAATTTTTATTTTATTTTCTTTCTCTTAAAATGAGCTTATGGATAAATTTGTTTAGATTTACTAATGTAACCATGTCATTTTGAATCATGATATCTTTGCTTTGTCTTAATCATAAGATTCCTCCTGCACTTTGTTTCTTCCCCAAAACATACACTTCTTTATTTTATTCCTAAATTTGGGCCCAAACAAATCCTTTATGCTCAGTTACACGGCCCTATATAAATCCTGACGCAAGTTTGGGCCAGGATTGTTGGGCTCGCAGGGTTTATCTGTCTGTTCCACAATTGTGTGTGTCGGAGGTCGAGATTCCAGTTCATGAAAGGAACCTCACTCTATAAGAAAACTTTATTAATAATACTATAAATACAGAGATGATCTGTTATATATAAAAAAAAAGTAGGAATCTATAATTTGAAAAAAATCAAACGTACTTTTAATGTTTATGTCCTTCATCTCCCCCCTTTTATTTTTTTGGTTGATACTCTTTGTCACCCACTTCAATTTGAGTGTTTGAATAATATTCAGCCTTTAAATTATTCACTCCATGCTTTTTACATCACTCCAATATTTCCCCCCCTCTAGAAGATATCACATTCCAAAAGGAAAAAGCAGGAAAATTGGAATCTGAAAAACCCTAAGCCAACAAAATAATATATATAGGGTATATATGTTTGCATAGCAACAATATCTTCCGTGGAGATTTTGCCGAAAATATTATTCATGTAGCCAGGTAGTGGAAGGTGAATTATAATATTGTACTTAGAGTTTAAAATAAATGGATGTGACGTACACACACACACACACATATATATATATATATATATATATATATATATATATATATATATATATATATATATATATGAATGAATGGGTCATTACATTATTGACATAAAATGGACCCATTTCTAAGTCCACACTATGTCACTGCAATGCTGACCAAATTTAATAAATTTTGGCGTGGGAGTCAACCATGGTGAGTTATATTAGTCACACGCATAACAGACAACAGAGTGCAGACTGCAAACAAAATTGATGGATCCAAAAGAAGTGTTAATATGTGAAAAAGAATAAACCAAAACCAACGTAGGAAATGCTAATGCATGTTTTTTTTTTTATGTTTGAATTTTGAACGATCCAGGGTCTGACATGCATGTCTGAAATGCTTAGGGTTCTCTTCTCTTGAGTGAGTGTGTTACTTAAGAAGAATGATATTATTATATGGGAAAAAGAGTGGTCCAATAAAAAAAAATGTGAATAAAGAGAGAGAGAAGAGGAAAAGTAGATTGCTATATATTACATGGGCAAAGCATTGGTGTCATTGTTGTCGCACAACAGAGATAAAATGTTTGAGCAAAGGTCACATCGTGCTGTGGCCAAAAGCATTAAAAGGAAGTAATTATGAATGAATGATTCACAGTTCAGACTCTTTGGGATAAAGATAAAGTCATCACTGACGCTGTCTCCTGACACCTTTCGTCACCACCTACCCCTCTCACACCATTACCTTTTTTTTTTTCTTCTTCACAAAAATTATTCACCAAAAATAAAAAGGTTCAGAGAAATGGGCCTACCGAAAATAGTATTGGGTTTTCGCAACCCAATGAAGTTAAACCTAATCGAGCCCAAATAAATTAGTTAAAAATATTTTGATTGTGATTTGATGAAGGTAAGAAGAAAAGGTTGAAAAGTTATTTATTGGTTTAATTAGTCGGATGATACTCACTTTCATTTAGATGTATTAATTTGGTATTCGTTTTTAAAAATGTGTCAATTTAATTCCACCTTTTGAAAAAGTTTCTTAATCAGATCCTTTTCAGACAAAAAATACTAAAGTCGTTTTTAACTGTATTACTAATTTTTTTTCAAAAAAGACCTAATTATGACATCTAGAACTTAATTGATATTTTTTCAAAAGTGAATACCAAACTGATACATCTGAATAAAAATAGATACTATCTTATTAATTAAACTTTATTTATTTATTTATAATATATTACAGAAGAGAGAAGAATTAATAATAAAGTAGCCCGGCTTGAATGCTGGGCAGACAAAGACTGGACTGGGGTTGAATAGAAAGGGGGAGGGGACTACCCAAACAAAGAATGGTCACCATCGCATGAAACACAGTGTGTGGGTTTCTCTCTCCTGCCCGAAGTGCCCGGGGATGTGAAGTAACAAAGTTCTTCTCTTTCTTCTCTCTGATACTAAAACGACAGTGCGGTGGATTGGCATGTGGTGAGAGAGAGGAGAGAGAGAGGCGTCAATCATAAAGCAATGGATTGCAAAATGATTTTGCCTCGTTCCTTGTGCTCTCATTTCTGTTTCCTTCCATTTCAAAGCAACACTGTTTTATTACTCACATTCTTATTATTTACTCTTTATTCCATTCCATAATTCCATTCTCTCTCACCTCTTTTTCACTCTTTGACATGTCATTTCTGTGGTCACGTGGGAACCATTTCATTTCATTTCAATCCTCAAACGCAACAACAACAGAATGATGCCTTCCCCTCCCGCGAGAATCTCGCCTTATTATGCGTCGTCTTCTATTCTAACACCCAGCTAGCGTCAATTTTTGTTAATTTCTCTCTTTTGTCTTTTCTCCCAAATCAACTTCCACCTATCTCGTTTCCCACATCCATTTCTTCTCTTTCACTGCATATAACATTACACATTATCACATCAAATCAAACCACATTTCATTAATTAACGCATAAAAACTTTCTCCAATATACCTAAACCTACAAAATGGGGTTTCCGATTAGGGTGTTTCCATTAATCTGCTTCACGCAAGTGAATCAACTGCCACACTGATCATTCTGCCAAAAAGCAAAATAAAGAGAAAAATAATTGTTAATTTAGTGTTTTTGTTTGTTTATGAATTAAATTTGGTAGCTGCACGGGGTCTGACACCAATACTGAACATTAAATTGATTGCATGAAAATTGGATGGCAGCGCGTGTGAGGTAGTGGGCTGAGAGGGGCCCGTCTCACACAGTGTGTGAGAAACGTTTCGATGCAATGCAAAACAAAACGACGACGCATGGGAAGAGGTGAAAAGAAGGGCGTGAGCTCACTGGTCCTTTTCGACCTTGTCCATACGGCATGCACATCTGACGGCTCACAGACAAACCCTTCATTCATTCATTCAATTGTCGTCCACGACATTGACGTGACACGTGGGTGCAGATCCTGTGCCCAGGATTCAATCAATGAATCATAGCGTAATCATGAATAAATTATTTCAACTCTCCAGTACTATGACATCAACACTGCACCATTTCCATCACAAAAAAAATATACAATATTAATTAAAAAAATGTTATTTGAATAGTATTTTGAATTTTGTTAAAAGCGTAGTAACTACTAAGGTTGACTGTGTTGTTGAGTAGCTCAAGGCTTGAAGGGTTGTTCTTCTCTGGTTGCTTCAGTTATGAGCACTGTTGTTTTTGCTGTGGAAAACGTACTCTCCCTAAACCTATGCTATTGCTATTGCTATTGCTATTCACCTTCTACACCTTCCAGCTTTCTTTCTGTACCTATTTTTTTCAAATCCAGTTTATTTATTCATTAATAATAATCAATGTGTTTTCAGATTCAGCTTCAGCTTCAAGCTGCTGCTTTTTTTTTACAATTAAGTATTAAATAATATATAAGTGAAGGTACTGATCCAAAGGGGAGGGTCCTAGTACAGAAGTGACGCTGCCAATTGTAACACTTGCATGGCAAGTTTTTCAAAAGCAAAAAGTGACACTCATGAAAATGAGACAACGTCAAAAAGAGAAACGAAACAAAATGTTCCCAACTTTCTTTTCTTTTCTTTTCTTTATCCCGCTTTTCCTTTTCGTTTTAGAATGAAGTGTATCGGTTTTGCTTTTCCACTGTTGCTATGATTAGTTTTATATATTCATTTCCTTCCTTCCGCTCAATAATTTTTAGCTCATTATTACTACGCCAACCTTTTAATTACGAGTGAAATGGATGTAGACCATATATGGAAACTTTAGCATAATGGATAACTTGTTAACAAATTAATAATTAATGTACTTATGTGTACCCAGAACAAATCATGAGATCGCTTTGTCGTAAAGCAAATGGGAAAACAAGGAAAGAGTGTATACGTTGATTACGAAAGCGAGTCCATCTCTGTCAACAAACATTTTTTCAGTTTTACTTTAAAAAACAAAACAAATCGCTCAAATTTCACCTTAAAAAAATGTTCGAATTTAATGTGTCTAATGATATAGAGACCTTAATGATGAGGTGTGGGACTTGCGTGAAGAGATTAAAGTTTGGAATCTAATAATTAAGTTACCATAAATGATATATGTTCATTACTTCTTCATGGCTACTTCAAATTCCTATCTTTTATATTTAGAAGTACCAAAAGCTTTATTTAGGTAAGAAGCTTTTAGCTGGCTTTTGTCAAATCTATTAGGGCAACCATCCTTAAGATTGGTCTTTGTTCCCTAAACAAGAAGAAATATGCCTTTAAATAAGAACATCATTTTACAGTCCTTATATATATATATATATATATATATATATATATATATATATATATATATATATATATATATTTATATATATATATAATA
>Ga0214544_1003462_pt1 | contig 32609 bp, 26 predicted proteins | sample CNSS3metaG_FD_160074 | JGI IMG/M metagenome (GOLD analysis project Ga0214544, IMG submission 160074) | Root nodule microbial communities from cowpea collected in UCLA plant growth center, Los Angeles, California, USA - CNSS3 | ecosystem: Host-associated > Plants > Roots > Nodule | place: USA...
GCCTAGTATCTTAGAGTAGTCTTTTCATATCTTTTCATATGTACGTGCTTGCTTCACTATAAATAGAAGAGGAAGAGAGTGGTACTGTTGTCCACTACTCATATTTTAAAGTCTCAGTCTCAAGTTTTGGCAATATATTATAATAACCAAATGCCAACACCGACATTTTGCAATGAGTCAAGAAATATGTTCAATGCATAGCAATCACCAACTCTAATAGCTTCCAGCTTAACTTGTTAATTGTTATACTATCCTCATGCATAGGTTATTTTAAAAAGTATGATTTGTCTATTGCATTTAATATTGTTGAGTGTTAAATTAATATTGTGCACAATGAACTTCAATGCATATAAACATGTCAATGTTTGGAAGAGCTTATTCATTTTAGCTTATTTCAACACGCTATATTTCAATCTTGTCAAAATAAACTATTTTTAGTTTATATAGACAAAAGTTACAGGACTCAAATTATCACTGACAGTAGCAACTATCATGTCATTGAAATTCACTCACATGTAACTGTCAGCACCACAAGCTTGAATATGGTTTGGCTCATTAACAAAATAACCGAATGTTATAAATCTCATGTTCAGGATCTTTCATCCATCGAACGACCTACTAGGATAACATAAGGAAGCTATGACACTGGCATTGGACTCCAATGACACTAAAACAAAAACGCTATATGATCACAACAAACACTTGAGAGATCCTCCAGTTAAGCGCAAAATTCTGATCAAAGATCTAGTGATATATTTAGAAGTCAAGGAAGAGTCAATAAACGAGTACTAACCTCAAATCCAAGCAATCAATTATCCCCACTCATCAGATTTTTCTTGCCAGAAATGAAGAGTGAAACGTTCATGCACAATTGCTAAGATTTAAATACCACGTGCTTCCCCTTCGTACACTCAAAGTCTTATTCCCCGATCTCACTTTTTCAACCGACAACCAACTTTATCAATTAATTATTATTCGCTCTCACCTCTATTCACTCATGGCACTAACTTTTCACTTTCCTTATAACAGATTCGAGATTCTCTACTTAGCAAAAACCTCAGTTACCAGACTCTCTTCCTTCCGAGGTTTCGCACTCACGATTCACTGAAAGATACAGATACATAAATAAAAATTCCAGGAATCGAAGCTATTTACCTCCATGAGAGTGAGCAAGAGGCGTCTGGCGGCGTCGCGGACGGGCTGTTTGGCGTCACCTAACCGTTCAACGACGGCAGGAACGAGCGCATTGAAGTGGAGCTTGAAGTGGTCGCCAGCGCGGACGGCGGCGGAGTCGAGCGCCTGAAGCGCGCCCTGCGAGACCTTGAAGCTGCTGTCCTTCAAGAGATCCAGGCAGCATTCGACGAGCGAGGTGACTTCGGCGGAACTTAGGCTCCTCCTAGAAGCTTCGAGAACCTCGTGGAGGCGCTCCACGCCGGCCATCCTCTCCTTGGCGTCCTTGGCGCGTGCGAGCTCAAGCGCTTCCTCCATCGCGCAGCGTTCGGATCTGGCGTGGCCACGTGTAGATCTGAAATAACCGTTCCCGGATTCACCACCGCATGGAGATCAGTATCGGTGCCGAGAAGCTGCGAAATGCAGATGAAATGAAAATGCAAGAGTAAATAAATGCGAAAGCGAATGCGGGAGTTAGGAGTTAAGAGTGAGATGGTGGATTGAGGAGTGAAATTGAGAGAAGTGGTTGCGGTAGGAGAGAGAAAGAGAGTGGAGGGAAGGAGTGGGGACTGGAATTGACGGAGGTGGTGGTGGAAGATGATGACTCAGAGAAGAAATGAAAATTATTTGAAAACTATGTTTATGGGTTTCTTCCGCTTGCAAAATTAACCATTCGCCTTCTTATAATTTACCATCTATACCACTGTTCACTGCTGAGTTGGATTGCTTTTAATTTTTACCTTTTTTACTATTTTTATATTAAGGTAAAGACAAAATGTAAAACAGGAAAACACCTAGCTCTTCATTCACTAATCTCCTTTTAGTTGTACATATTATGTCAAGAGTGTTGTATTATTGAAGTTAATTTAGTTAGGATGGGACTTCTAAAATAGTACAGAACATGGTGAAATCTTCATAGATACCGACCATTTTAAAAAAACTGAAATCATATCTACGAAGACATCAGTTAATATATATATATATATATATATATATATATATATATATATATGAGTACTAGTTCCGCTTTTTATTTTTTTAAATACTTTTTATAATTTTATTTTTTACTTTTTAAGATTTTAATAAAATTTATATTAATAGAATGAAAATTTAATAAATAAATAGTTTATTAATATTGTAATTATTTTTAATATCTTAATTAACTTAACTGAATATAATTATTTATATTAATAGAATGAATAATTGAAAATTTTATTATGATAATACTAAATATAATTCTTAAATTATATAAAAAATTAATATAGTAGAATTTAAGATCAGAAATTTAATTACTAAATAATTAATTGCTTTCATATTTTATGATATTCATATTGTCATACACGATCAAATTACAAATTATAATCAAAAGTAGTGATGAAAACTCATTTTATTTCTTAAAATTGCGGTGTTTAGATTGAAGAAAATTCAAAGAAGATTTTCACTGGACATTAAAATAATCAATGGTTATCTAAATGTGAAAATGCAATTTCAAGGATTCATCAGAACGAAGGAGCTCAATTAAAGTAAAAACACAAACACAAATAACTAAAGATAAGCATACCTGATATAAAGAAACATAAAATGAATATAAACATGAGATAAAATGGAACAAAAGATGAAAGACTAGAAGGGGGAGACGGGAGAGGTGCAATCATACTATTGTTGTATTTTATATAATTTTATTATATAAAATTATTGTTCTCTATTTTATTATTATTGTGGATTAACATTAATTAATAAATTATATTATTTGTAAATATTCATTATATTACACAATTGTTATTAATTTATGGATAATATATATTGAGTTTCTGATGAACGATCTGTGATGGGTTGGATTGTTCAATGAACGGTCTGTGATGGACTTAAGTATTCAAGAACTTGTTGAGAGGTCCTTGGTCTCTGCTGGTAAGGATATAAAATTGATATCCCATTAGTCAGTTTCATGAGACAACGTAATAACACATTTGTGAAATACGTTCTTGGATAACCTCCTACAAGGAAGAGAGCAGTATCGTCTCACACGTAAACAATTTCTTATCTCTTAATCTTTCATTGATTCAATTCTATTTGGAAGATCAGGTATCACTGTTCAGGTACGCTTCTGCATTCTACTATTGTATTAGGAACTGTTCTTAATATTTGGGATTAATTGATTATATGGATGATTTGATACTTCTCATAATTGGTTTAATATTCATAATCTAACAATTGGTATCAGAGCATGTTAGATTTGTGATTAAAATTATGTTTCCAATTTGCATGAACCCTAATCATGCGAAATCTCAAAATCTGGTCTTCCTGCTCCACGTTTAATCTTTCTCGAGGGTTTATAACCGTTTTCCCAAATGTTGTGAAGAACCATAATTTTGTTTTGATTAAATCCTAATCTCGTTTCTTCTCTGGTATTCCCATAGGTCACCAATCTTTTATGTTCTTATGGGTTTCGACGCTACGAATCTTTTTTTTGTGCCACCCTTTGGACTTTTTCTTCATTGGTGTCACGAGGAGGTGTTGTTCCTCATCTTCCATGGAGCTCGCGATGGCTGCGTTTCACGCAACAACGTTCTATTCGTCAACGTCGCGGTGGTCACCGGCAGCTTCGTTCAGAGCTCGCGCTATGGACTTGCACTCTGGTTCGAGCCAGTGGTGGCTTCGTCGCGACGACTCGCGACTTCTGCTTTGTCCATGGCGAGGTGCTCACGGCAATGGCTACGATGATCTGGTGCGACGGTGAGTCTACTTGAGCTGCTAACGTCTGTGACGGTGTTCGCGGTGGCGTGTTCGGCACAAGTGCGACAACTCTTTGTGGAGTCACTAGTTCTCTATGGCTGCAGCTTATGTGTGTCACGGTGGTGTTTTTTGGTTTTGGTGACTCAGGAGAGAGGAGAGAGAGAGAGAGAGAGAGAGAGAGAGAGAGGGGGCTTGGGTTTTTTGTGCAGAGTGTGTTTGAATGAGTTAAGTAATTCTCTATTAAGTATTTCATGTATGTATCTGTGCAATTAATTTACTTTAAGTATCATTAGAATGCATTGTAATTATCACTGGTACATGTATGTTTGCAATTTTTTTTAGGATGATGATACAATGACATGATTTTTTGACCTCATTCTTACCCGCTTACGTGACATCCTTTATTTTATTCTTACTCGCTTACTCGCGTGAGTGAGAAAACATAGAAAGAAAGAGTGTAGTTTTTAGCTTTTGAAAGAGAGGTTTCGTATCTTCTTCTTCCCTGACTGAAAGCCCATTTTTTTTCTCTTCTTCTTCCCGAAATTAAAGGCTATTTTCTTATCTTTTTCTTCCCCAAATGAAAAGGTGTGTCGTTGCTCTCACTCTATCAATCCAAAACGTTGTTGTGGACTATTAATCCGTAATCTCTTCCAAAAGGTAAGTAATTTTAGTTGTGAAATCTGCCCCCCAAAAAAACATGTATGTTGTTGTTCCCCAAAATATGAGTTTGAAATTGTTATGAAGAAAAAGTGAGAGGGTTTCTCTAACAAAGAATGTTTGAATGTGCGAAGGGTTGTGAAGAAGTGTTTCACCGAAGGATTGGATGGCTACAAAAGTGAAGTGGTTTTGTGTTGTTGGATGTTAAAAAGTGAATATATTGGAGCGTAAGAATATCTGTCGCAGAACACGGTTAGTAGATTTGTCGCAGAACATAGTTTTGTTTAACATTAAGTGAAGGGACAACTAGTTGTTCGTGTGTGTAAGTTGTTATTTTGATGGTTTGTTGTATATTGTATGATTAAAGTTGTTTTGCAATGAGTTTGATTATTTGTTATTGATTTCAGGGTTTTTGACGTTGTTGTGTAATTTGATTGAACTGTGCCTAATTTCTGTTAATTTAATTTGGTTAATGTGTTTGGTAATTTCAATTCAGTTGACATGAGTGACGTTAGTAAAGGTTGCGAAGGTAGTGAAGGTTGTGAAGTTGGAGATTGTAGTGATATAAGTCAGGTATTTTAACTTTTGTTTATTTGTAAGTTCATTTATATTTGAGTAATATAAGTTCATTTACAAGGTGAAGCTGAAGTAGTACAAGATTCAAATAATGCAGAAGACAAAAATGTAAAAAACAGTAATATGTACATGCGTATGAGGAATCATCCACGCTTGCGGTTCAAAAGTCGTGTAATCCAAAGTCCGTTCGCAGGGTATGGTCCAAAGAAGAAAATGATACCAAAATAGTTGTTGGAGTTGCAGCAATATGTGTCTGGTTTTTTTGTTTGATGAAAATGAAATATCATTTTGAGTTGTGTAATTTAAGAACGGTTAATTGTAATGCAAATGTATGAAACATGTAATTGTGAAGAATTTGTGTTGTTGTGTAAGGGGGTGTTTTTTTTATTGTGATGTTACAGTTCATGAATATTGACTTTTTAGAAGTGTTTGTGTTGCTCTATAATGAACTTATTTAGCAGAGAAAATATGTCAGGAAAGAATATTTATGCTAACTCTATGGTACAGAAACCACATATCAGAAAGACACTTATTGAACTATAAAAAGACATATCTTGTGCCAGATATTCAGAGCTCCAATTGACATGTGATTGATATTTGTATTATTTTGGCACTGTCAAGTTAAAGTTATGTACTTAAAATAAATTGAAATGAATTAAATTTTTTTTACGAAATGTCATGTTAAGGAATCAATTTTTTTGTAACTCTGTTGTACACAAACTACATCTTAAAAATATAGTTATGCTATTGTAAAAAGACACGCAGTGAACCACAATTATAGGGGCTCCATTCAACTTGGGAATGATATTTTAATTATTGTTGGAGTATTAAGTTCAAGATTATATGTATTTGAAATGAATCAAAAAATGTTTACGAAATGTCATGTTAAGGAATCAATTTTTTTGCAACTCTGTTGTACACAGTCTTAAAAAGGCAGTTATGGTACTATAAAAAGACATGTAGTGAACCACATTTATAGGGACTCCATTTGACTTGGGAATTATATTTTAATTGTTGTTGGAGTATTAAGTTCAAGATTATATGTATTTGAAATGAATTAAAAAATGTTTACGAAATGTCATGTTAAGGAATCAACTTTTTTGCAACTATGTTGTACATAAACTACATCTCAAAAAGGCAGTTATGGAAGTGGAAACAGTGATGAAGGATTGACCCTAACCAAAGATGGAGGCACATGCTTAAGAAGACTAAGCATGTTTAGAAAGGAAGTTCACTAATCCTTCATCCATTTCATTTGTGTTTGTTATTTTTGATTCCCAAAGTTGACTTAGTTGAATCAACTTTAGTTGACTTGTTGACCTTTGACTAGGTTTGACTTGTTGACTATAGTTGACTTGACTTAAGCCAACATGTTAATCTATGTTTATTTGCTTTGTAGGTTAATTAGGAGTAAGAAAGCAATGCTAGGTGGCGCATGGTGATTGGGGAGCATAAATGATGTGGAGGAGAGAGTAAAGCATAAAGTAAAAGGCATGAAGCAAATGTACCTATGTACCTTTGGTCTTCTTTGTTTTTAGCACACTTTGGCCACTTTTTGGAGACATATGAGACACATTTTTTGTTTCCTTTTGTGCTAGAACGAAATTAGTCTTGCACACACCATAGTTAGGTCCTTTGTCTCTCATTTTTGTAACCTTATTTGACCTAGTTTCTAGAAACTAGGGTTAGGTTTTTTTAGAGACATCCTTAGGTATCTTTTATTTGCTTAGAGGCCCCTAAACTCTTCTATATAAGGGGTGCTCCTAGACATTTAAAAGGGTTGAAGATTTTAAAATAAAAACACTCTTGTGTCTCAACCATTTGTGAGAGTTTCCTCCCTAGGGAGTGAATACTTTTAAGCCTTATCTTCAATAGCAAGTGGCGACACACATCCACTCATCTTCAAGGTTTCCATGGCTTCTAGCCTAGCCTTGTAGTGGCGTGCTTCTCACATTTTTACCATTTCTTTCCTTTCCGTTTTATGTTTTCTTCTTCCTTTAATTGTTCTTGGTTTCTATGGTTTATGTGCTTTCCATTTCCTATTTGTTTTGAATCAATCTATCATCTTCTTCTTTTGAGCTTTGTGAAAGGAACCTTCACATCTAGATAGCTTGCTATCTTAATGTCCAGTGGGGATTTCACTTAGATTTCTTAATCAACTCACACCATATTCAATAATCTAAAAAGAAACAAGTTAATCCTTCATCAAACAGACACGTACTGAACCACATTTATAGGGGCTCCATTTGACTTGTGAATGATATTCTAATTGTTGTTTGAGTATTAAGTTCAATATTATATGTATTTGAAATGAATTAAAAAAATGTTTACAAAATGTCATGTTAAGGAATAAATTTTTTTGCAACTTTGTTGTACACAAACTACATCTTACAAAGGCAGTTATGGTACTATAAAAAGACATGTAATGAACATCATTTGTAGGGGCTCCATTTGACTTGAGAATTATATTTTAATTGTTGTTGGAGTATTAAGTTAAAAATTATATGTATTTGAAATGAATTAAAAAATATTTACGAAATGTCATGTTAAGGAATCAATTTTTATACAACTTTGTTGTACATAAATTACATCTCAAAAAGGTAGTTATGGAAGTGGAAACAGACACGTACTGAATCACGTTTATAGGGACTTCATTTGACTTGTGAATGATATTTTAATTGTTGTTTGAGTATTAAGTTCAATATTATATGTATTTGAAATGAATTAAAAAATGTTTATAAAATGTCATGTTAAGAAATAAATTTTTTTGCAACTCTATTGTACATAAACTACATATCAAAAAGGCAATTATGGAAGTGGAAACAGACATGTAGTGAACCATAGGGGTTCCATTTGACTTGGGAACGATATTTTAATTATTGTTGGAGTATTAAGTTCAAGATTATGTGTATTCCAAATGAATTAAAAATTGTTTACGAAATGTCATGTAAAGGAATAATTTTTTTTTGCAACTCTGTTGTACATAAACTACATCTCAAAAAGGTAGTTATGGAAGTGGAAACAAACACGTACTAAACCACATTTATAGGGACTCCATTTGACTTAAGAATGATATTTTAATTATTGTTGGAGTATTAAGTTCAAGATTATATATATTCCAAATGAATAAAAAAATTATTTATGATATGTCTTGTTCATGAATCAATTTTATCATGAATCAATTTTTTTGCAACTCTATTATACATAAACTACATCTAAAAAAGGTAGTTACGGAAGTGGAAACAGACACGTACTGAACCACATTTATAGGGGCTCCATTTTGACTTGGGAACGATATTTTAATTATTGTTGGAGTATTAAGTTCAAGATTATGTGTATTCCAAATGAATTAAAAATTATTTACGAAATGTCTTATTCATGAATCAATTTTTTTGCAACTCTATTGTACATAAACTACATCTTAAAAAGGCAATTATGGTACTGTAAAAAGACACGTATTGAACCACATTTATAGGGGCTCCATTTGACTTGGGAACGATATTTTAATTATTTTTGGAGTATTAAGTTCAAGATTATGTGTATTTCAAACGAATTAAAAATTGCTTACGAAATGTCTTGTTCGTGAATCAATTTTTTTTTGCAACTTTGTTGTAAATAAACTACATCTAAAAAAAATAGTTATGGAAGTGGAAACAAACATATTCTGAACCACATTTTGACAAGCTCCATTTGACTTAGGAATTATACCTGTATTATTGTGGAAACATTTAAAAAAAATAAACTGCGTTGGTTCGGTTTTCCCTTCTTCTTCTTCTTTCCCGCAACGTTCTTCTTCCACAAGGTTACACAAACACAGAGTTTTTTCTTTCCCAAAAGGCTCTTCTTCCACAAAGGTTGATGTTGTTGATATTTGGTGTAGGTAGCAATCGAAGCGGAGAGCGGACTTCTCGAGAGTGGTTTGGGTTGTTGGATGCGGCTGATTCGCCAGAAATATGTGGGTACCGTTCAGTGCATTGCTTGGTCGCAGTCTTGGTGGCGTAGTTCTTGGTTCATTAAAGACCATTCACACAAGGAATCTTTGCCCGATAGGTTATCGTCCAAAACCCCTGTTTGAAGGCGGACATGATTGTGGGATCTTGGTATTGAAATTTATAGAGATGTGGGATGGTATAAGCAAATTTGATGGTAAAGCCCTGCTTGACTACACTACTGTAAGTTTACCTATATAATATGTTTTATTGTTTATAGTGTTTCTTTGAAGATTACATTTGGTAACATTATCATGATGTTCTTTTTAGGAGGAGCTGCAATTAATTAGGCAGAAATTCGTTTGTGATTGGGTTTTACATGAAGATAATGTCCACCATGATGACATTATTCAACACTACGATATGCTCATGAAGAAATAGCTGTTGTAAATGTAGAAGTTTATGCTTTTGCATACAACATAATTCTATAACTGTATTGTTTTGGAGACTAAGATTATGAATTTGGGCATACCTTTGATGGAATGCAATAACAAGATTTTTGAGAAATGAGATGTAGATAATTGTAGATATGTATAGTTAGAATGAAATAGAAGCAGGAAATGAATGTACTTATTGTATATTTAGTTTTGAAACTTGGATGAAATAAAAACTGATACATTGGAAACTGTTATTTGACTTGCAATGTGTTTTGCAGTGTTTGAACTAAAAGTGTCATTGAAAAAGCCACTTATGTAGGCACAATAATATATATTGTTGAATCATTTGTTGGAGTTAATATGTAGTTTGTACATTGACAGATTTATTGATAATTTGATGGTAATCTAACCATTTGAATGTGAATGCCATTGATGGCAAACAAAATTTGTTGTGAAAAGACAGTTATACAGGGTGAACAATATACTTAATTTTAGGAAGGCAAATGTTAATTTTTGATTGTATTAAATTTTAGTTCATTCATTGACAGAGGTTTACTGATGAATGGCTTATTTGGATGGCTTTTGTATTGTGTCCAAACCAGATTTTATGTAAAAATACACTTGAAAACCAGTTCCAGTACTGCTGGTACCAAAACTTGACTTGAAAAAGACACTTATTCACTTAGAAAAGTACACTTCATTCTAGTACCCGAAATGTTGTTTTTTTTTTGTATCTTCAATTCCACTTAGTTCTTTAAGTTGTTTGCTGATGATTGACGTTGATGGAATTATTTGGATGACTTTTACATTGTGTCCAAACCAATTTTTATGTAAAAGTACACTTGAAAACCAGTTTCAGTACTGCTCGTACCAAAAGTGGACTTGAAAAAGACACTTATTCACTTAGAAAAATATACTTCATTCTAGTACCAGAAATGTTGGTTTTATTTCTATCTTCAATTCCACTGCTGGATTTCTCCCATGAATAGGAAATGAAAATATTCTCCAACATGCTTCACATGGTGATATGTACCTGCAATCTAGATATTGTTTTATCTCATCTGGAGTCTGTTGTGAAAAAGATGCTTCATTGTCATTAGGAACTATAACTGCTGTAATTCTATCATAACCCTTGTTAATGTACTTAAATAAGTACTTGATTGAATTGCTCTTGTTACACCATTCTACATTGATATGAGTTTGGTACTTTAGCAGTATCCTAGGGTTATAAGGGACAACAAAACGATTATCTAATGTAATATCATTTTCACAACTATTGAACCGTTATTTCTTCGACGGTAATATGGAAAACCATCTTCTGAAATGGTAGTAGCACTTTGAAAATTCTTTGGGTAAAATCGTGAACATGATCCATTCTTCATGCAAGGAGATGAGTTGTTAGCTATCCCACAGGGACCATGAATCATATGTTCTGTGACACAATGATACAATTGTGGATCTTTTTGGGCACATGGGATTTCTGCTGAAATTACCTTATCAATATCCACTGGTGTTGGGTATTTGCTAGAAGGATGCAAAAATATCAACAAATGAGCATGTGGTAGACCACGTTTTTGGAATTCGATACTATACATGTCTACAATGAAAGAAGTTTAACAATTAGAATAAGAAATGAATTTAATGAATTGAATTTGTAGACTTATAATGCAATACTTACATGCAATCACTTTACCGAGTACATGCTTCTTCGTCAAATCTATTAGAAGTTCATCAAATTTGATTCTAAAAACTCTTGCAATTATATCTGGTCGGTCTGTTGGTGTTAACTTCATAGAGTTCAATATTCTGGAAATTTCTGACCACTTAGGGTTACAAGTAAATGTGAGGAAAAGATCTGGGAATCCAACATGACTACAAATAGCCATTCCGTCAAAATATAGTTGGTTCATAAATCTTCTCCCACCAACAAAGGTTGATGGTAGCACAAATCGTTTTCCTATTTGTGAACCTTCATTCTGGCTTGAGTTACTTGATTCAGAAAGGTTTATGTACTTATCACCCCTAAGCTTAGATTGATTGTTTCTGATGAAACATAACCTTTTAGACTCAATCATTGTATATCCATCAACAACAAATTGCTGAAATAGTCTCCTATATCTCAAAAGAGTAGCTGCCTCACAATCCTTTGTCTGAATTCTAAACGAAAATCATTCCCTAATGGTTAATTGGTTTCGTTTCTTGCCTTTAAAAAGCAATGAATCACGATGATTGATGTCATGCCTATAACCATCTTCACCATATGGAAACAATAGAGGATATTGATAACCCAAATAACTTGTGTGTAACTCGTTTATCCTTTGTAGCTTTCCTATTCTACTCTCCATTATAATATCTCTAGGAGAAGCAGTATCAACATCCCCTACTATTAATGCAGCAACTTCTGACACTGTTGGGATATTGTATACTCGCCCATCTTTTGTCCTATCCGCTATAAGCCTTAGTTTTAGATAATCAAATGGTTGCTCTCTATAACTATCTCTTGTCATTCTGAATGATTTTGCATGAACATTGTATTTATCTAACATGTTTGTCAGCTTCTTTACAATTTCAATATCAATATGATTGTGGTTCCTGTAATGGGATTGGATGTAAAATAAATAATTCTGCCATATTTAAATGAGTTTAACTTTTTTGTTAGGATTTTGATACAATAATTCTAATAAACAATGTAAAAAAATTGCACAATAATATATAATATATGAATATCAATATCTTACCTTAAAGATTGAATTTTGTTGTGTATTTCATTATCAGTATCATAGATGTAGAGTTGTGCAAACTTTGGAAGTTGGCGAGTTGGTGGTAAGAGACTACCAATCCTATGACATGTTTGTCCTTGGATTCTCAAATTAGGTGGTCCACGTCCATTGTTGAATTTGTTGTCTACTTTTGCTCCAGGAGATGTGAACGCAAACATCATGTCGTATGTTCTAATATGTTGTTGATAATTTTTCCATGGAATCAAATTTAAATAGAAGTTGTTGTAGCTCTTGAGGTGGTTCTTTCAATATTGACAATTGAAATTTTCCATTACCACAACACATGTTAAAGTTGGGATTGATATTGTTCTGATATTTATTGATCCGTTCCTGGTACCACATAAATGCTTTGCAATGTGGACATATATATATATATATATATATATATATATATATGTATATATATATATATATATATATATATATATATATTGGATCCCCTATATCTTCATATCCTATGGAAATAAACATAGTTGTCAGTTGAATGTATGATATATGATTGTAGTTTAGTAAATGTAGTTAGTGAGTTTAATCTTGAATTGAGGTCCATTGCTTCATGGTTAATTAATACACCTACTTCGAAGATTTTTATGAAAGCATCTTCATGATGATTAATTGTTCAATAGCTATTGATGAATGACATATCATCTTATCATATGAAAAATATATCAATAACAATGATTGCTTATTGCATCATTGATATGAACATAGATATTAGTTAAATTAACATGTACTTGTTATTGGTGAACACAATTCTGGTACATTATCTTCTTCATGTCCATTTTCATCAATATCTTCCAAATGGATTGATTCAGTTTGTATACTGGTAGGGGAATTAATGCCTGAACTACCATGAATATGGTGTGGTCCACTACTTTCTATCACCATATTAACAGTTGCTACAAACTTTTGAAGTAGATTTTGTCTATTTGATTTCTTATTCTTTTCAGTAGTTGTTGCATGTACTGAATTTTTTAATGATTCCATTGGTTGTTGTCTTCGACAATGCATTGGTATTTCCATTTCAGGAAGCTGTTGATTGAAGATTGAAGATGTTATATCAGATAGGGGTGTACAACTTTTGGTTCTCTTTGGAGGGCGATTGTGTTGTACACATGTTGCCTTAATCCTCTTCCCTTGAAGTATCAATTTCCTCTTCATTCTTGCATTTGACAAACTTGTACTGCAATTTCTATTTTCATCTTCCATCTCACTACATAAAACAATATAGTTTAGCATTAGCACATGATAAATATTGCATGGAACCAATGTAACAAGTATTTAAATGTTAAGAATAACAGGAAACAAAGTACTAATACAATTTGTCACCAATAATAGTGAACAATGTGTAAGAAATAATGTTTATATTAGTTCTTCTTCAACCCATGATATTGGGTTTGACATTATTTCTTCATAAACTTTGATCAGTAGCTAAGGGTGTTCTTGGTGACAATAAAAGCTTATTAGGTAAGTAGTGCTATTGGCTCCTTGGAAAGATTGCAGATGAGCGCCAATTGTAATAATTTTGTTAAACTTTTTCCTTAATGCAAATGTTGATTTTGAGCGCCAATTCTTGCAAATTATTTTTGAGTGGGAAACTATTTTGGATAATAAATACATGTCTTTTTAGTTAATATAGACATGTCTAATCTCATGATATTTGTGAACATGTAAATATTATTATATTAGTACTAATACTGTTAAAAGTAACATCATATAAGATGTTTATTACTTGTCATGCAATCAATGGATTTCTGAGTTAGGAAATGTTTTTCAACTCATACAAAGTTGATAATTGGTGTGGTTTATTTGACGAATGCATATAGTAGTATTTTCAAGAAATTGTTTTGCCTTAGTGCTGGTAATGAATGTCTTTTCAATTATTAAATACATGTCTTATCTGACATTGCCATTTTTTTATAGCTTTTCATTCCATTATATAAAAAAAAGGAATAAGCTACAAAACTAAATAACTTACGGTGACTAATTGCAACCCATGTAATTTATCCAACTAATTAAGTCTATTTAATTTTGACATGTCTACGTAAAAAGTAATTTTTATTTATCATACTTAATATTATATATATATATATATATATATATATATATATTAATATGATATGATATACGTAACTATTATAAAGAAATCGTAGAATTTTATTATGTTAGTGTTTTCTTCTGTATAAACAATTTATTCTATGTAATTAGTATAATAATGTTCTTTTTATATTCAGAGTAATGTTAATGATTTGGTACAACAACGTGCATTTTGTTGCTCTAATTTTTATAATTGTTATATAGAATGACAGAAAATAATAAAATTGTGTTAGGATATTATATATATTATAGATTCTAATATCATTATTATATGGAATGATAGAAAAGAATAAACTTGTGTTAGGATATTATATATATATATATATATATATATATATATATATATATATAATAGCAAGTTATTATATAAGTCTTAAAAATTATCGTAAATCAAATGTGTTGTATGATTTAGGGGTGCTTTAATGTCATTTTTTTAAGATATAAACACTTTATGTTTATTTCTCGTGTAGAGAATGTATCTATAAATATCTATTACAATAAGGTATTTATTATTTTAATGGATGAAGACATATAATATGTTGTGAAATTCTCATAGTATTTGATTAATTATTAGTAAATATTTGTACAGTAGTAATTCTCAAACTGGAATTAAAGAAGATCATGATAGTGATGGTGAAAAAAGATGAAATAAAATTGGTCTCCAACGAACTTCTTGTTCTAGTCCTTTATAGCCTGAAAAACAACATGCTCAAACAATCAATTATATGTTAATGGTTAAAGGTCAATATACTTAAAAAAAATAACACCTTATTTAGGTACAGTCACATGTATATTATGATTGTTTATTTATTTTTTCACTGAGAAACTACTAATGTCAAAGTTTTATATATTCCAAGATTGATAAGATAAAAAGCATCTACTAATATCTTGCAAACATTGATACCAATCCATTAACCCTCACTTTGAACTTTTCATACTACCTCTGTGTCAACATGTGTTTTCAGCTAATGTAACAACTTCAATCGACAAAATTCATTATGGTTCATAACCAAAAACTACATGAAGAGTTCTGCCAAAGGATAAGAAATAAATAAGTTCATTAAGGACCCTAATGGGTATGGAAGGAAACAATTCTAAACTAAATGTCTCTAACAATCAACCAACATTCATCGATAGCAAAATACCTCACCATTACAATAACATCTCAATCTAACATAACCCAAATATAAAGGCAGTCATCAAGGCACATGCCAAAAGAAATAGATGCATTTTCAAACTCCTTAATCAGTCACCATTGCACCAGAATGTCAATGAAGAGCACAAAAAAAAAACCAATACCAGGAGACTTACCATAGTTATGCTTCAAAGCTTTGTCAAAAGCAACAATTTTATGGTCTTGCATCACTTCAAGGAATAAAAACAACTTTATTCATTGGACTTAATAGTCAATAAAATCACAATAAGTCTATTTTAATACAGAAAAATATTAACTTACATTGATCAAATAATGCATATAAGTAATTTGGGGCTAAGTCAGCCCATAACAACATGATTGCCTTTGCATCTCTTGTCATCAATATTCCCGTAGATCACTCTAGAATCTTTGTGTAAAGCATAATACCAGCAAGCTACAAAATAAATACAAATAATGAGCAACACGTAAACAACGTAAACAACAAAATAAGTACATAAGCATCTAAGGAACTAACACAATACCCAAAATACAAACCACAAAAACTGCAAATACAATATGCAGAGCACAAAATAGTGAAAACTATATAACAAAACAAACTAAATCGTACAATATAAACTACTACATTGAGAATTTGAAAATCCCAAATAATTGTTTGTAAAATAGAAATATATTACCTTGATATCTGAGTTCTTAATATCCAAGTGGTCCAATAGATTTTAACTTCTATTCTACAAACCTGAACAAAAACCCCAAAATACCAAGATAGGTTCTAATGGAGTTGTTGATGACTTGGATGATGAAAAATACAACTATTATGACAAATATATGTATCCAAAAAATCCAGATCAGTAAAAAACAGAGAGCAAGTATACAAACTTCATAAAATAAGAATAAGACAATAATAAAGGAAAGAACTTTTATCTATATTGTGCAATAAAACCTTCGTTAAAAGAAAACAAATAAAAAACAAAGGTATTAGAAAAATAAAACCCCATACTATGAAACCTAAAACGAAGCTAAGAAGAACAACATAATAACAACCCAAAACAACTTCTTAAAGAACCATGGGACGAAAAGAATTTTGGTTGAAGAAGACCTAACCTTCAAATTGATACCGAAAAAAAAGTAGAAGAACAAACTTTGAAGAAGAAAAAGAAGAAGTTGGGACCAAGTAATGCAGGTTCAACAACACCCAAACTTCAAAGTCGTGGTGACTGAATAAAAAGATGAGGGGCTGAGAAAGTAATGCAAAATGAAGAAGAAGAAGAGAGAAACGAAAAAATTTAGCAGAAGATGCAGCGTGAAATTTAAGTAACCTATGCCCATCAATCATTCATGCTATCAATTAAGTAAATTGACATAATAATAGGGTAGGAAGAGATTAAGAGAAGGGTAAAATTGTAAACTAAGTACAAAGAACACAAATGACAAAAAAACCATTGTTTGGGACAGGTGTCAATAAAATAGAGTGGGTTAAAAATGTATTTTACCTAATGGTTCATTTTCTTATATATATAGTAGATAAACTTGAAAACCAATTCAATATTGGTCGTACCAAAACTTGACTTCAAAAAGACTCTTATTCACTTAGAAAAGTACACTTCATTCTAGTACCCGAAATGTTGATTTTTTTTTCTATCTTCAATTCCACTCACTTCTTTCAGTTGTTTGCTGATGATTCACGTTGATGGAATTATTTGGATGACTTTTGCATTGTGTCCAAACCAGTTTTTATGTAAAAATATACTTGAAAACCAATTCCAATACTGCTCATACCAAAAGTGGACTTGAAAAAGACACTTATTCACTTAGAAAAGTACACTTCATTCTAGTACAAAAAATATTGGTTTTTTTTTTCTATCTTCAATTCCACTCACTTCTTTCAGTTGTTTGTTGATGATTCACGTTGATGGAATTATTTGGATGACTTTTGCATTGTGTCCAAACCAGTTTTTATGTAAAAATACACTTAAAAACCAGTTCTAGTACTGCTCGTACCAAAAGTGGACTTGAAAAAGACATTTATTCACTTAGAAAAATACATTTCATTATAGTACTAGAAATGTTGGTTTTTTTTTCTGTCTTCAATTCCACTCACTTCTTTCAGTTATTTGTTGATGATTCATGTTAATGGAATTATTTGGATGGCTTTTGCATTGTGTCCAAACCAGTTTTTATGTAAAAATACACTTGAAAACTAGTTCTAGTACTGCTCGTACCAAAACTGGACTTGAAAAAGACACTTATTCAATTAGAAAAGTACACTTCATTCTAATACCACAAGGAATACATATAATTTAAAACATCAATATAGCTGTTTATAATTAAAGTAAGACCCCATTCACCACAAAACACAAATATCAGATTTAACAAAAAACTTTAACATACATAACATCACATCTAATTATTTGAACATCATAGTTACTCGTCACACAAACATTTGTTGACAAAGACTGTAATGAATTCATTGGCATCAGCGTGATCCACTTCAAAGAGCACACGATCTCCTTCTTTCAATTGATGTTCATTGCAAAATTCCTTCCAGCCCTTCCCAAACTTGGTGGAGCGGAGTGAATCTGAAATTAGAAGTTTGCATCCTACAACACTATTTGGACCACTAAGAACGACTTCATTGATATGCTTGCTCCTGATCAAGGTAGCAAATTTGGTGTTAAGATCCTGATTGGCAAAAAACATTTAAAAAAATTCAGTATCCCAATTAATGTGAGGTTAACATTTGGTTAATGAAAATAAAAAACTTGAAAATGACATATATTAGATGAGACCCTCGACTTTGATATTTGGTCAACCTCACACAAAAGATTGTGTCATGAAACTCAGTGGTAGGATGGCGTAATTGGACATCACGATGATAATATCTCCGTGTAGCGGAATTGGACATCACGATCACCGGAAATGTGATAATCTCTCCAAAATCATAAAACGCATTAACCAAATTTAAATTAAACAAATTCGGCACAGATCAATGAAATTACACACAACATAGTCAAAAACCAACAAACTAACTTTCTAACATCCAACAACACAAATCCAGTTTGCTTTTTGTACCCATCCAAGCCTAAATGTCGAAACCAACAAACTCACTTTCTAACATCTAACAACACAATTGCAGTTCGCATTTTGTACCCACCCGACCCTAACTGCCGAAACGCTTCTTCTTCAAAAGCATTCGTACATTCGAAGCATTTTTGCTTACACAAACTCGTTCACATTTCAAATTAACAATCCACAACAACATTTAGGATTGAGAGAGTATCAATTTGGGGAACAACAACACATAAAAATGGCATTTCAATCGAGGAACAAGAACATACGACAATAGGGTTTCATTTGGGGAAGAATAACACAAAAATACGGGATTGCAATCGAGGTAGTAAAACATACCAAATTGGCTTTTTATTTGGAGAAGAACACCAAAATTAGGGCTTGCGAATGTGGAGGAAGTTGCGGCAGCGATTAGCAACGATTGTGGAGGAAGCTGCAACAGCTAGAAAGTCCACCTCTGTTTTCCTTTCCCAAAACCGCACTCTCGCTTTTCCCAAAACCGTAGCGTTCACTTCTTTTTTCTCAGTTTTCCTGTGCAGCGCGTGACCTACAAACCATTCATAATCTCACACGTCAATTCTCTTTTCATATTTACAAAACATTAAAATAACCCATGCCATGTAGGCGGATAAAATTTGGGTCAAATAAGTGAGGCATTCTATCATTATCCTTTTAAAAAAATAAAATAATGGATGCCACGTAGGCGAGTAAGAAAGAGGTTAAAAAATTAGGTCATTGTATCATTATCTTTTTTTTTAGCATGAGGCTTTCCACATGTAATGAAGTATATTGTATGGACATGTGTGCTGCTTGGGATTTTAATATCTATATCCATTAACAATGCATGATGGTATTTACTCTTACGTGAGTAGATAACTTATGACGAGGTTGCATAATTCCAATTCCATTTATTTGAAAATAAAATTATGGTATTATAATAATTATATATATAATTATAAAAGGTCATAATTTTATTCATATATTTTATATATCATTTATGAGTGTCTTTTTGACTTATGAAATAATTACATTTGGAATTTTTTTTATAAATAAAATAAATATATTTTGGTTTTGGAATAAATAAATATTCAAATTTTGGTTTTGTTTAGCATTTTTTTATGAGAAAATTGAATCAAGATTTCGTCAAAGTGACTTCTCTTGAGGAGATAATTTGTGGAAAATGTTAAATGTTTGTGTTTTTATCCATGCATTTTAATTTCAATTGTTTTGGATTTTGACCGTCGCGTGATGGCGATCATATCGTCGAAAAATCGTGTCATTCTATTGAGTAAATTGCCGAGATATTTCTTTTAAATATAATTATTTCATGCATTATATAATCTTATTATATTTGGTTAAGCATGAGTAATATAATTTTATATGATTGTGATCTCATCTATCGTGGGCACAATTGTATAAGATTTTAAGTGAATGAAATAATTTAATTTTAATTATCTCATGAATAAAACTTAAGTTTATATATTATATTCTCGACTTTTTGACATGAAATTTTTGTACAAGTTCTCTACTATTTTGGTGACGTGTTAGTATGATCTACTATCCTTGTTAGCATGTTTATATTTGAATTGATTTGTTACCCTTATTTCGAAATGTTATTATTTAAGGGGTTTTTCATGCATAAAATAATTTTATTATATTTTGTTAAGCATGGACGATGTAATTTTATATGATTGTGAACTCACCTATCGTGAGTACAGTTATATGAAATTTTGTGTTAATTAATTTTATATTACATTAATGTCAATCATGCTCGTATGTTATTTTATTTCTTGATGATATGATGTACTTTGGATTTTATCATGTCAATTATTTGTCTTGTACCGTATCAGTATTAGATTTCTTTATGACATGAGTTGTGCATTGTCTTTTATTTCTTAATTATATTTCTTATTTATTATGATTCGAGACCCTTAGGCGGGATCATAATGGATGAGAAATTGGTATTATAGGCCTGTTTGACTGAGTATTCAGAAACATTAAATTTTATTGCATAATAATTGTGCATATTAGATGTTTCCTTGTCGTTTTGATATCGGCTTCATTGCCCATGCAATTGACTTCGGTCAAAACTTTGAATAATACAAATTTTGAGGACTAAAAAAAATCTTTGGACTTGTGTTGGTAACTACCAATATGGACTCTTCTTTAAGAGAAGAAGAGCCTCCCGCTTTTACTCCTGATTACTCCTAAGTCCACTATAGTCTAGAGAGCTCCTTGTAAGAAATTGGAACACTCAAACATAGTGTGTTTAATGGTGTTGAAATATACCATGAGGACGTCTATATGGTTCAATTTGATAGCTTTTGCTAAATAAGGCAAAGAGCATTTAGTTTGCAGGTTGAAGAAGTCTATTTATGACTTAGACAAGCTTCTAGACAATGACATTTTAAATTTGACCGGATGGTCACTTCTTTTGGCATTAAGGAAAATGCCTCAGATTAGTGCATTAACTTGAATACTAGTGGGAGCAATTCATCATTCTTGTCTTGTTGATGATATTCTTCTTGCTAGTAGCAGGGTTGAACTTTTTATTGAGATAAAATTTATGTTAAATAGCCACTTTGATATGATGGATCTATGGCTTTGTTGTTCTAGGCATTCAGTTTTTTGTTACAGGTCACGTGGCATTCTTGAATTGTCTCAAAGAGGATACATTGATAAAGTCCTCAAGGTTTAACATGCATTCTTGCTTCCACCTCTTAAAAAGGTGACAAAATCTCTAAATCTCAATGTCCTCAAAATGACATACAATGATAGAGTTGAAATGGAAAAGTCCATATGCTTCCGTTGTTTGATAGTTTAAAGTATGCTCAAGTTTGTATTCGTCTTGATATTGTTTTTGCTGTAAATGCTTTAGGGAGATACTTGAGCGACCTAGGTTTGGGTCATTGAAAAGCCGTTAAAAGGTCTTTAGGTATTTGCAGGGAACCAAGGATCACATGTTGACCTATAAAACGTATGATCAACTTTAACATCAAGTCATTGGTTGTTCTAATCTTGATTTTGCTGGTTGCCCTGACGATCGAAAATCTACTTCCAGTTTTGGTTTTATGATCGAAGGAGAAGGTATTTCTTGGAAGAGGGTTAAACAAACTCTTACAACAACTCCTGAAGGCAGTATGTTGCTTGTTATGAAGCACTTGTCAAATTGTGTGGCCTAAAATTTGATTTTTGGCTTTTAAATTGTTGAAAGTATTTCTAGGCTACTTATAATATATTGTGGAAATACTACTGCCTTGCATTTCTCTCAAAACAACATACGTTATGATGCTCAAAGCATCTTGATATAAAATCTATGTTTGTTAGAGAGAAATTTTTAGATTTTCAGATTAGGATTGAACATACTGCTACAGTCAATCTGTTAGCAAATCCACTAACTAAAGGCTTAGCTATTGGAGATTTTCAAAATCATGTAACTCATATGGTTGTGGTTAAGTCTTTTGATGTATTAAGTTAGTGGGAGTCTGAAATGTACCCTTTATATTGTTATGGTTTCCATGAGATGTAATTTTATCAATAACGTCATGTTCATTACATCTCTTTTGGCATATAAAATGTATAAACCATTTTGGGATCACATATTTATTATGTTTGTTTTTATTTTATTTATTATCCATTATTTCTGAAATCTAAGCATATGATATGTATCCCTATCGGATATTATCTTTATGACTCATGCTTATATTCTTAATTGGTATTTGTGCTTATGTTGTAACTGATATAATTAATTAATTTATTAATGTTATCCAAGTGGGAGATTGTTGTATTTTATATAATTTTATTATATAAAATTATTATTCTCTATTTTATTATTATTGTGGATTAACATTAATTAATAAATTAAATTATTTGTAAATATTAATTATACTACACAATTGTTATTAATTTATGGATAATATATATTGGGTTTCTGATGAACAATCTGTGATGGGTTGGATTGTTCAATGAACGGTCTGTGATGGACTTAAGTATTTAGGAACTTGTTGAGAGGCCCCTGGTCTCTGCTGGTAAGGATATAAAATTGATATTCCATTAGTCAGTTTCATGAGACAATGTAATAACACATATGTGAAATACGTTCTTGGATAACCTCCTACCAGGAAGAGAGCAGTATCGCCTCATATGTAAACAATTTCTTATCTCTTAATCTTTCATTAATTCGATTCTATTTGGAAGATCAGGTATCACTGTTCAGGTACGCTTCTGCATTCTACTATTGTATTAGGAATTGTTCTTAATATTTGGGAAAAATTGATTATATGGATGATTTGATACTTCTCATAATTGGTTTAATATTCATAATCTAACAACCACTTGTGAGAGAACAAAGTATAACTAACTAAAGATAAGTGAGGATGTCTCCACTTAAGACCAAGCTTAAGATAAGACTAACCTTGTGTTTGGATGGAGCATTTCAACAATGCTTAGAAATTGAAATACTTTGTATTTGAATTGCTTGTAATTAAATTCTATTCATTTTTTAAATAACTTGTTTGGATAAGGAAATTAAAATACCTTACATTTCAATTTCTTGTTTGAAAAAAAAATTGAATTTATTGTGAGATAAAATTTGATTTTAACAATATTTATTTTACGCTTAATTATGTTTTGAGTTCATGATAAATTTGGAAACATGCTCGACAACCCAGATGGGCCAGGCTGACCCAACTACACAACCGGATTGGTTAGACCCGACGACACACCCGAGCTGGACCGATTGGGAAACCCAAACAGGCTGGGTCGACCCGATGATCTAGAGGCCTGACGGCCCATACTAGACGATTGTGCCGTCAAGTTCGTCAATATGGCCCAGTCCAGCTCGTCTAGGTTACTGGCCCAATGCTCCAGACAGGTCCAACGACCTTGAACGAGCCTGACGATCAAGACGGGCCCGACGACCTGGACGAGCCCAACGATCCGGACGGGGCCGAATACCTGGACGGGTCTGAATACCTTGACGGGCATGACGACCTGGACGGGCCCGAAGACTTGGACAGGTCCAAAGACTTGGACGGGTTTGACGACTCAAATTGGCCTGACGACCTAAACGGGCCCGAGACTCGGACAGGCCTGACGACCCGGACAGGGCCTTTCAAACCGTCGGGTATGTTTGGGTCGTCGGGCTCGTTTGCATAGTCTGGCCCGTACGAGTCGTTGGGCTCGTCTGGGTCGACGGGCCCGTTCGGGTCGTTTGGCCTGTCAGCATCATCCTACATGTCCGGGTTGTCGGGGTCGTCTGAGTCGTCGGGCTCATTCTAGTCATCGGGAACGTCAGTGTCGTCAAGCCCGTTTGGATCGTCGGGCTCGACGGTTTGCAAGGGTCCGTTTGGGTCGTCGGGCTCGTTTGGGTCATCAGGCTCGTTCAGGTCGTTGGGCTTGTCCGGGTTGTCTGGCCTGTCTGGGTCGTCAGGCCCATCCGGGTCATCGAGCCCATTTGGATCGTCGAGCTCGTTTGGGTCGTCGGACCTGTCTGGGTCATCAAGTCCGTTTGGGTTGTCGGGTCCGTCCGGGTCGTCTAGAATGTGAGGTTGAGTGAGAAGAATTTCAAATTCCACCTATTTTGAGGATATTTGAATTTCTACTAATTTAGCTAATTGAAATCCTTCAAAAAAAATGCTTGCATTTGAAATGCTTTTTAATTTCTCTATCCAAACAAAGCATTTCATTACAAAGAAATCTAAATTCTTCAAAAAAATGAATTGCTTCATTAAAATACTCTATCCAAACACACTCTAAGGTTGTGTTCTCTTGAGCGGATTCACTATTCAAGGGGAGTGGAGAGCGAGGCATAGAGGGTGAGTACTGTGTTCCTTTTAGGGTGATGCAAGGGAATGGCAGGTGCAGAACAACGAGGTTGTTAAAAAATTTCATCCCACTACTATTGAAGAGATTAGGAGGTAATGGGTAAGAAATGATCACTTTGTCCTCATTGTATTTATTTTTTACCACACCTATCTTTTACTACATTGAAATATTGTTTAAATTTATTTTAAAATTTATATTAATTATGTTTAATGTATCAAAAACTATTTGTATTTTTTTTAATTTGTACCTAAATTTATCTTTTAATCTTGATAATACATTTTCCAATAAAATTATGTTTTCTTAAATTTTATATCAGCGTGTATTTGTCCAAAGTTTTTTGTTTTCAAATATCTGCTAATTATTTAATAAAATAATTAAAAAAATGTTTTTAATTTATTATAGTCTTTAAATTTTGTTATGTTTTTTTTTATTTATGTGAAAATATTATTTGTTTTGAAATTTTTAGATAATTTAGTTTATAAATATTTACCAATTTTATTTTTTTTAACAAATAAATATATGTAATTTTAGTTTTAATTTATTAATAAAATTAAATAAAAATTTATTATTAATAAACATCTAAAAATCTAAAAGTTAAGAATATATAGATAATATATAATTATATAAAATTTGAAGAAAATAAAAAAAATTTCTTAAAAACCATTACCTACATTATTAACAAACACAATCAAATTAAAAATATGTTCATACCAAATAAACCAAAAAGTTCATACTTTAAAGACTATACTATTAAAAAGAATAAAAAATACAAAACCTAAATGAATTATTTCCCATGTAAACATTAAATTGGTAAATAGCAAATTTAATTTCATTCCAAATAAATTTTATTATTCATTTTTTTATAAATAAAATTTTTATTATTTCATACTATCAATACAAATTAAATAAACTATTCTAAATCATTGATATAGCATTTTATATTACTTTTAACATTAGGGATATTTTGGTAATCTCATTTTTTTTATATATTAAAAGTTTTTTTTTAATATGTCACATCACTCAATTCAATCACAAACTTTCATGAACTTCACTCTCTAATTCACTCTAAGATCACATTCTAATCCCTTAAAAAGAATAACATCAACTTCATCTTCTAATTCTTCCGATCTCTTCCTCTCCCTTTCCATCTGATCTTTTCTCTCAAAAGAACACAACCTAAGAGAAGAAAACACTTTAGAGAGAGCTTTACTCATAAATGGTCAAATAGATGAGTTTTCGCTCAAAATATTCAACCCTCTTACAAGACAAAGAGATCTCCTTTTATAGGTAATGCAATGGACCTCTTAGCAAAAACAAAGGACAAGCTAACAGAAACAAAAAAGAAGGCTTTTAGAAACTAGTTCATCCTAAAGAAGGCTTCTAGAAACTAGAGGCGTTACCTAGCCTTTCTCTCCAAGGCTTTCATGTGTCTTTGGCTTTTTAAAAAGGTCAACCTTTGCTTTCAAGACTCCAAAGGAGATGCCTTATGTGTGTAGGCATGCTTATATTAATCTTCCTTGAAAGGTTTTTTATGCTCTCATGAGGAGTTATGGACTCATCAAGTAGAAACCATTGGTATTGTCTAACATTATGATATATTATATATAATGTACCACACCTAGCCAAACTCGACCAAATAAGCAAACAATGCATATATCAAGGCAGCCAAGTATTCAGCCTAGGCCGAGTTAGCCTAACTTGTATCGGTTTCAACCTATATATCTAGAAGAATAACCTACACCTCGTATAACCAATGTCAGTCGTCAAGGTAAGTAATCGGTCCAAGCCAGCTACTCCAGCAGACCCGATAAGATTAGAGCCCAGGCCGACAACTCCAATAAACTTAGTGAAAATAGAAGCCCCCGCATTCAATAGGTCTTAAGGGCCTGGGTTAGGGCCCAAGCCAGAGCCCAAGTTAAGGCCCGGCCCATGAGGTAATCAGACATCATTAATGCTTTATAAATACACGTGGACCCCAATAATTAGAGGTACACATTCATTAATCACTAGTTTGACTCTCTGAGAGCTTTGACTTACTTGAGCTTTGGAGACTCTTCTGCAGGTAACCCCTCCTGGGTTCAAGCTGACATGTACCAACCGGGAAGAGACCAATTGAAGAGATAGCGGACTGCATGGTAAGGTGACACTCGTGCCTAACTCTTCTTATTTGTTCTCTGCAGGAACAATTGGCGCCCACCGTGGGGCACGAGACGAACACCTTTAGTACCCGTTTTTCTATGAAGATGGTTTCCACCCGTAGCAAAGCTGGAGTGAACAAGCAAGCGGATGCTGGTCCCTTTGGACCTCCTAACATCACCCCTGATCTGGCAACCATCCTAGACGGCCAAGCAAAGATGCAACAAGAACTCGCAGATTTGAAGAAGCGCAGCGCCGACGAAATGGAGGCATTGAGACAGGAGAACTCTCGCCTCAGGCGAAGGATCGAGGCTGATCCCAATCTGAAGGGAAAAGCCAAAGAAACTTCTGAAGTTGTGAAGTCTCCGGCCTTCTAGCCCACAGAGGAAGAAAGTGAATACAATCCCACCCCTCACACCTTCACCACCACCCAATAGACACCATTACCTCTACCCATCCCCATCACTTTCCACTTGGCCAACCGGGGCTTACCGCACCCCGAACCCCCGCCGCCACCCTTCCTACCACCCAGATCCCCTACAACATACCCACCACCCTATACATCACACATATTCCACCCTATAACCCACAATACCTTCCCACAACCCACATTCCCCCTCACAACATCACCTCCACCTTCCCCGCTATGATCAATCACCCCGTTCCACCTCACCTGCTTCCTTCTCACCATCCCATACGCCGTCACCCATTCACGGACTTTATCGCCAACACCCCTCTTCCAGCCCAGTGGGAACCTTTCACCCTGAATCGCTATACTGGCGAAACCGACCCCGACGAGCACCTTAAAGTCTACATCACCCATGTCGCCTTGTACACATCCCAAGACGCAGTTTTCTGCAAAGCTTTCCCCACCACCCTCAAAGGCCCTGCCCTAGAATGGTTTACCACTTTTCTGCCCTACTCAATCGAAAGTTTCGACGTCCTCTCCCACATGTTTTCCACCCACTTTGCCGGCAGCCGTCCCCATCAAACCACCACCATATCCCTCTTGGGCATTAGACAAGAGCACAACGAATCACTCAAAGCGTTCATCGATCGCTTCAGTAAAGCCGCCCTTCGTACACCACACCTCAACCAGGAGATGATTCTCCAATGCATGACCCTTACCCTATAACCCGGCCCCTTCGCCAACAACGTCTATCTCCACCCACCTGCCTCTATGCACGAACTCAAGTTGCGTGCAGCCGACTATGTTCGCATGGAGGAAATGCAAACACTTCACACTAAATTCTGCAACGACTACGCAGCCACCACCGCCAACCCCACCCCACAACATAACCCACGCCCTGATACCCGCCCACGCGAAACCCACTAACCTCGCTTCATCAAATACGCCCCCTTACCGTAGCCCGTTCCCGCATCCTGGACGAAGCCCTCCAAGCCGATCTAATCCTTCCACCACGCAAGACAACCACACCCCCCAACGCCGACATGACCAAATATTGCCGTTACCACCGCAACCATGGCCACACTACAGAAGAATGCAAAGCACTCCAGGATAAAATATAAGAACTGGTCTGTGCTGGCCACTTTCGCCGCTTCATCCGTAGAGACGACCATTCCTCCTCCTCTCGATCATGTCACCCCCCTCGACCTGACCACAGACGTCCACCAAATGACTCCCATCACAACAGCCACCCCGCCCAACCCAACAATCAAGAACCAGAGCCCGCCCGCACCGACATCACCCCTGCCGACCCCCCCTTACGAGGCACCATTAACACCATCTCTCGTGGCTTCGCAAGCGGTGGCTCCACCTCTTCTGCCAGAAAAAGACACCTCCGCCATATACAATCCATCAACCACATCACCTATTCCCACCACAGACGCCGTATGCCTCCTATCGTATTCACAGATGATGACTTCCACGGCCTCGATCACCAACAAGTTGACCCCATGGTCATCATTGTCGAAATCGAAAATTATGCTGTTAAGAAAGTCCTTGTTGATTAGGGCAGCTCTGTTGATATCCTCTACTAGGCCACTTACTAAAAACTCCAACTTCCTAACACCGCCATGGTCCCATATGACGAGCCAATATATGGCTTTTTCGGTGAACAGGTATCCACCCGGGGCTACATTGACCTCCACACCATCTTTCGGGATGGAACCCAGACCAAAACCATCCCAATTCGCTTCCTTATTGTCGATGCGCCAACATCTTACAACATCCTCCTGGGCCGTCCTTCCCTCAATACCCTTGGTGCAGTCGTCTCCACCCCTCACTTGGCCATGAAATTCCCTGCCCCATCCGGCGACATCCTGACCATACACTGTGACCAGTGCTTGGCACGCGAATGCTACATGGCCAGCTTGCGATCACAACTCCCAATCCAACAAACCAACCACATCGAACGACCCCCTGGTTCTAGCATAGCCTTATCCGGCGAGGACCTTGACCCCAGAATAGGCCGAGATGTCCGCCTCGAACCAGTTGAGGACACCTCTCCTCTAGAGCTTCCCAATGGTCACTCTATTAACCTAGGCATCGGTTTAAACTCTGACGAGCGTGCCACCATCACACGTATCCTCATCAACAATACAGATCTTTTCGCCTGGTCGGCAGCCGACCTCCCTGGAGTAGACCCCCAGGTGGCATCCCACAAACTATCCATATATAAAAAAGCCCGCTACGTATCCCAGAAAAAATGCAAGCTTGGTGAAGAGCGTCGGCAAGCAGCCAAGGTCGAAGCCGATAAGCTACTGATCGCAAGATTTATAGAAGAAGCTCAATACACCACTTGGCTTTCTAACGTTGTCTTGGTGAAAAAAGCCAATGGCAAATGGCGGATGTGCGTAGACTACACGAACTTGAACAAGGCTTGCCCTCGCGACGCCTACCCCTTACCCAGCATTGATTGACTCGTGGACGGCGCGACAGGAAACAAGGTGCTTAGTTTTTTGGATGCGTATTCAGGGTATAACCAAATCCCCATGGCCGCAGCAGATATACACAAAACCGCCTTCATCACGGACGATGCCAACTACTTCTATAGGGTCATGCCCTTTGGCCTCAAAAACGCGGGGGCAACTTACCAACGACTAATGGACAAGGTGTTCAGCCACCTAACAGGGCACTGTGTCGAAGTATACGTCGATGACATGGTTGTCAAGTCCCTAAGTCATCACCAACACGCTGAAGACCTATCAGCAGTGTTCTCCGTGCTGCGCCAATATAACCTTCGCCTCAATCCCGACAAATGCGTATTCGGTGTTGACCGGGGTAAATTCCTTGGTTTTATGTTAACCCAACACGGCATAGAGGCTAATCCTGAAAAATGCAAGGCTATCATCGAAATGCGCAGCCCCACTACTGTTAAAGAGGTCCAACGTCTCATCGACCGTCTCACAGCCATCTCTCGTTTCCTACCCAAACTAGTCGAACGAACCCAACCCATAATCCAACTCCTAAAGAAATCCACCCTGTTCACGTGGACTGATGATTGTGAACAAATCTTCCAAAAACTCAAAACAACCTTAACCTCCCCACCTATCCTCCACAAGCCGGACACCAGTCAACCCCTGCTGGTATACATCACGGCTACCGACTATACCGTCAGCGTCGCGCTTGTCCAAGAAATAGAAGGCATACAACATCCTGTGTATTTTGTGAGCAGAACACTACAAGATCCTGAAACCAGATATCAAATGGTAGAAAAACTGGCCCTATCTTTAGTCCACGCGGCACGCCGTCTCCGCCCATATTTCCAAAACCATACCATAACTGTTAAGACCGACTACCCAATCCAAAAAATATTACAAAAACCAGATCTAGCCGGACACATGTCATCATGGGCCGTGGAACTGTCAGAATTCAACATCTGCTATGAACCCCACGGCCCCATCAAAGCCCAGTGTCTTTTAGACTTCGTCAACGACCTACAACAAACACCCATTAAGGACCAGTGGACACTTCATGTAGATGGTTCCTCAAATCCAAGGGGTACCGGCGCCGGCATCGTCTTAGAAGGCCCCAACGACATCCTCATCGAAAAATCCCTTCACTTTGCTTTTAAAACGTCAAATAACCAAGCCGAATACGAAGCCATCCTCGCCGGCCTTTCCCTAGCCCACGAAGTAGGCGTCAAGAAGTTAACGTGCAAAACCGACTCCAAACTCACTGTAAGGCATCTAAATGACGAGTTTCAGATCAAAGACCCCATCCTTCTACAATATTACCATCTGGTCCGTGCAGTTATTCAATCCGCCTTCGAATAAGTCCGCGTCGAACACATCCCAAGAACCGACAACGTCAGGGCCGACATCCTTTCCAAATTGGCCAGCACTAAGCTCAAAAACTATAACCGATCCTTACTACAGCAAACACTATCCACACCTTCCATCACACACACTTGCCAAAATTTAACCGACACCCCAGCCAACAACGTCACCCCTCCCAAAGCCAAAACTGGACCACCCCCTACATTCAATACCTCAAAACTGGTAATCCCCCCTCGATGCGGACAAAACTTGGCTGGCTAAGGCCGCCAGGTACACCATGATAGGCGATGACCTCTACAAGCGCGGATATGGCCAACCCCTACTTAAGTGTGTCACAACAGAGCAAGCCCAATATATCATCAAAGAGCTACACGAAGGAATTTGTGGTTACCATTCCGGTGCACGCACCATGGCTACCAGAGTTCTCAGAGCCGGATACTTCTGGCCGACCATAGAAGCAGATTGCCAAGATCATGTCAAGAAATGCAAGCCATGTCAGAAACATGGCAACCTTATTCACCAGAAACAGGAACAACTACACCACATACTGTCCCCATGGCCATTCGCTAAATGGGGAATGGACATCCTCAGTCCCTTTTCACCCAACAAGGGGCAGGTAAAATTCCTAATTGTAGCCGTTGATTATTTCACTAAATGGATCGAAGCCAAGTCCCTAACTACCATCACGGCCCAGCAAGTCCAACAATTTGTGTGGAAAGACATCATATGCAGATATGGCGTACCACATACCATCATCATAGACAATTGTCGACAATTTATTGACAAAGAGTTAGCCAAATTCTACACTGGCCTAGGCATCAAGCACATCACAAGTTTTGTAGAACATCCACAAACCAATGGGCAAGCAGAGGCGGCAAACAAAGTCATCCTCGTAGAGCTGCGCAAAAGATTGGACACTGCCAAAGGCCGATGGCCCGAAGAGTTAATAGAAGTACTATGGGCTTACAGATGCACCCCCCAATCATCAACAAACGAATCCCCATTCAGCTTAGTCTACGGCGCAGACGTCATGATACCAGTAGAAATTGGCGAACCGTCCCTGCGCCGAAAACTATACGACCCAACCCACAACTACCAAAACATGGCCTTACATCTCGACCTTCTACCCGAACTTAGAGAAAAAGCCCAGATACGCAATTTAGCTATCAAACAACGAGCTGCCAGGAAATATAATGCAAAACTACATCCACGATCATTCGTCATCGGGGACCTAGTATGGAGAATGGCCAGCAGTGCTAGAAAGAAGGATGGCAAGTTCTCCGCCAATTGGGACGACCCGTACCGCATACGAGAAGATGCAGGAGGAAGAGCTTATCGCCTAGAACAATTATCGGGGGAAGAGATTCCCAACACTTGGAATGTATCCCACCTCAAGTTCTACTTCAGCTGAATGTGTATTGTAATCGAACCAATACTTGTAACCCCGGGTGTACTCTTTTTCCTCACTTGGTCTTTTTTCCCTAAGGAGGGTTTTGGCCAGGGAGGTTTTAACGAGGCACCCCTATTCAATAAATAAAAAGAAGGGTTCCCTACTTTACGACTTTCTATGTGTTTTTCCTTTTAATTCGTTTAAGTTCCCCACCCTTATCACAAGTAAGCGGCCTGGGTCAAACACCCTTAACTTGTGCTTAATTCGTTTAAGTTCCCCACCCTTATCACAAGTAAGCGGCCTGGGTCGAACACCCTTAACTTGTGCTTAATTCGTTTAAGTTCCCCACCCTTACCACAAGTAAGCGGCCTGGGTCGAACACCCTTAACTTGTGCTTAATTCGTTTAAGTTCCC